>OGWV01001609.1_pt1 | contig 14111 bp, 12 predicted proteins | sample 1576081 | NCBI WGS metagenome assembly OGWV01 (sample SAMEA3541541, study PRJEB24748) | human gut metagenome | biome: human gut; feature: human-associated habitat; material: faeces | place: China | collected 2012 | reverse complement strand
ATTAGTTCATACTCAAAATACAAATAGAAGGTTATATAGACAGCTTAAAAACTCAATATCAATAAGGATTGACAAAAAGTTAGCATCAAAGCTTTATAGAATTGGAAAAGAGTTTGGTGTATGTAAGGGCGAATGGACACTATTAAATGTTAATTTAACAATTACATATATAGCAGATATGTTAGGTTGTAAAAGAGAAAGTTTATCAAGAGCAATGAAAATACTTCAAGATGAGAACTTAGTAAAAATAGAAGGTAAAAAAGTATATATAAAGAAAGATGAACTTTCAAGTTATTTTAAATCAACTTAATAATAAACTAAAACTAAGTACCTAAAATAAGGTACTTTTTTTGTTATAATGAAGGATAAAAAATTAACAAAGTGTGATATTTATCACAGACTAAAAAGTTAATCAGATGTTAATATTTATTTAACAAATTCTAGGAGGGAGACAATATGAAGATTAAGTTAGATAAATCAAGCTTTAACCAGGGTTTAGAGAAGTTAAAGTCAGAGTATAAAATATTAGCACCTAAAACTACACCGTTCAAAGGAACGTTTTCTGATACAGATATAACAAAGTATGAAGAAATAAGAACTATAGAAGAAATAGAATTTAATAAAAAATCAAATTTCTCGGCAAAAGAAACAATCCTGCCAATAACTCAAGTGTTGTTTTACTTTACGGAAAAAGAATATAAAACAAGTGATATAGATGATAAAAAGCTTTTAGTATTTTTAAGAGCATGTGATTTAAATGGAGTAAAAAGAATAGATGAGATATACCTTAGAAATGGAATAGAAAGAGACTATTACTATGAAAGATTAAGAGAAAATCCTTGCTGCCGGAGCCGGTGAAGAACTTCTTCAGCACTTCGGTAAAGGTGGTGTAGTGGCCTTTGCCGGTACCGGATCCGGTAACCGTTTCGCTCTTATCCTGCGTATAGGCACCGTTGAAGCCGCCGGAAGTATTTTCGCCGGAAGCCGTAGCACGCTCACTGGTTTTATGTGTGGTGGTCTGCTTGTTCAGCTCCAGAAGGCGCTTGGCGAAGTCCTGAGAGCTGCGGATGCTCAGCGGGGCGGTGATGGTCTTGATGGTGGATTCGGTCTGGCCGACGACCTTGCCCTCACGCACCTGGGTCAGCTCGGAGATCATCAGGTCATAGCCGCCGACGTAACCCCAGGTGCCGTCCTGGCGCTTGTAGGTGCTGTTGATGCATGTGTTGGCATCGCGGGACATATAGCCGTAGGCGGTCAGCTCAGAGGACTTGAGATAGACCTGATAGCCGCTCTCACCGGTGCTGTTGGTGCCGGTGGTTCCGATCTTCACAACGTAGGTGCCGACGATGGCATTGCGCTCTTTCGTGGTCAAGTCCCTATAGGTCTTGCTGCTGCCGGTTGCCTTCAGGTAAGCGTTAATGGCCTCATCCTCTGCGCTGATGCCGGGGTTCCAATAGTCGCCCCACTGACCCTGATACAGCTTGATGCTGCCGTTCTCCTTGATGGGGTCGTAGGCAACGGTGCCGGTCAGCTTGTAGTAGGCGCTCTTGTCGGGGTTGTTGTTCCTATTGCCGCGGTCATACTCGTAATGGCCGCTGCCCTCGCCGCCTTCATCATCCCAGCTGATCTTGCTGTCCAGGCCGACCGTCTGGTTGTCCTTACCGTTGACCAGTTTTCCGGCATCGTAGTTCCACTCCAGCTTCAGATTCTTGCTCACCAGCACGCAGTCGGTCTGGTTGACCTTGCCGTCCTCATCCGGCAGCAGATCCAGCTTGGAGCCGGAAGCGAGGTCGAGGTGGCCGATATCATTGCGCGTATCCTGACGCTCGACATCCCACCAAAAGACATACTCTTTTTCGCCCTTATCGTTTGTATAGTAATACCGACCAGGCTGACCAGCAGGAGTAACCTCGATCTTGGAACCGCCCCAGGGTTGATAGTAATACTTGGTCTCCGTTTCGCCGGAGTAGTAGTTCTTCTTGGTCTCCTCGTATTTGGAACCCTCATTGGCCACATAATCGGTCTCTTTGGCGATCCGCTCCTGCTCCTGCAGGGCCTTGATCAGCTCATCTTTGCTCATGTCATCGGGCGAGATGGCCTTGGTGAAATACTTGATGATATCTTCCTTTTTGGTGGTGGAATCGATCTTCGTTTCACCGATCCGGAGTTCCTCGCCGGGCTGAAGTTTGCTCTGGATCTCCTGGATCTGCTTCCACAGCTCGTCGTATGCCTTCTCAAGATCCTTATCGTCCTTGATGATGCCGGTGACACTGGAGGAGGTGTGTACATCCTTCCGGACGGTGAGGGTCTCGCTCAGGGTGCTGTAATCCACGGTGATGGTTTCGTCACCCTTCGTGAAGGTCGCGGTCTTGCCGTCGGCGTTCAGTCGGATGCTGTCAGCGGAAACACTGTATTGGCCTGCCAGTGCGGTCTGGATCTCATCAGGGGTCAGCGGAGCACCGGCCTGTTTGGTGAAGGTGTAGGTGGTCTTTACGCCGTTTTTGTCCTCGACCGTGCAGGTGTAGCCGTCATCGGTTTTGGTCACATTGCGGTAGATGTTTCCGTCCACCGTAATGGTGCCGGCGTTTTCGTCGATCGACCAGTTCTTGCCGCCGGGGATCACCAGCTTGTCGTTAAGATCCTTGGTGTCCGTCTTTGTGGATTCAGAAAGTGTGTCGATCGTCCATTCCACGCGCTTGATGCCGGAGAAGTCCATGCTGCCGATATCAATGCTGTAACCTTCCTGAAGCAGGGTAGCTTTGTCCTTGCCGGTCTTGTTCTGCAGCTCTTTCCAGGCGATCTCTTCCTTCTCCGCATCGGTGAGGGAAGCGGACGATTCCGTGATCGTGCAGGTACGGGTGATCTTGGTGCTGGTGCCGTCGGGCGAGGTCACGGTTTCTTCTTTTTTGTAGGTCGTGGTGCCCTTCTCCGGGTCTTTGCTGGCGATCGTCCAACCATCGAGAGAGGGAAGTTTACCGCTGCCGGGCTTGACGTAGGTGCCGTTGAGGGAACCGCTTTCGGTCCACGTATTCGAGCCGGTCACATAAGCGGTGCCGGTGATGACGTTGTCCGTAACATCCTTACGGGTCTCGGTGTCCTTGCTCGGATCAGAGCTGCCCGGCTGAGGCGCAGAAACCGTTGCACCGTCATAGCGGAGGGTGACAGTATGAACATTGCCGTCTGCATCGGTATAGCTGAGATTGAGCTGGCCTTTGCCGGTGGGATCGATCGTATTCAGCTGGTTCTTGAAATCCTCGCTGTCCACATTGATGCCGGTTTTCTTGGCGGCATCCGTCAGAGCGGCCTTGATGGCTTCCAGCTTGGCAGTTTCCTCGGCACTCTCGATGCTTTCCTGACCGCCTTCGACCTGGCCCTCATTCTTGGTGATCTCGGTGACCGCCACGGTGTAACTCAAAGTCTTGCGGACGGCTTCCATCTGGTCAAGGTTCAGCTTTTCGCCCTTGTAGTAAACGCCGTTGTCATCGCCGGTGAAGCCCTCGCCCAGACGATTTGCCAGCTGCTCGTTGGTGAGCGGCTTGGTGTTTTCCGTTTTCTTGACTTTATAGGTATATTCCTTGCCGTCCACGTTTTCCGTATAGACATACTCGCCGGTAACGTTGTTATAGTACTCGTCTTTGAGCATTTCGCCCAGCTTCTCCGAAGAAATCTCGATGACATCCGTCTTGGTCTCGTCGGTGTTCTTGGCAGTGATGCTTGGCAGCTCGACCTTGGTGGTCAGATCCTTCTCATCAACATCTACGGTGCCCTTTTCCACCTTGAGCTTCAGCGTGGTCTCGGTGCGGGTCTTGACCGAGTTGCCGGTGATCTCGTAGTAGGTGACGCGGGTGACGGTGTTGCCGTTCTCGTCGGTAGAGGTCTCTTCCTTTTTCAGGGTATAGGTGGTGTTGCCCTCGTCGTCAGTCTTTTTCTCCAGGCCGTCCTCGGGGACGTCCAGCAGCTTGGCGATGTCCTCGGCGGCCATCTCCTTTTCTTCGGTCGGGCTGGTCTTTTTCAGGGTCAGTTCCTTGGAGTTGCCGTCCTCGGCGGGCTCGACCTTGTCCACAGTGTAACCGCCCAGCTTGTCATCCTTATCGGTGCCCCAGCCCGGACGCACGTCCTTGCCAAGCTCGTCGTCGAGGTTGATCTCTTCGCCCTTCTTGGTATCGGTGATGGTGGTGGAGGAATCGGCCTTGCCGGTGCCGGTGGTGGTCGTAGTCTCGGTGCCGGTGGTCTCGGTGGGGGTGGTGATGGTGGTGTTGCCGTCCTCGTCCTTGCCCACCACGGGGTCGCCCTTCTTCACCTCGGCGTCGGGGTCCACAACGGTGGTGCTGGAAGAGCTGTCGGGGGTCTCTTCCTTGGTGGCCTCGCCGATCTTGCCGTCCTTGCCGGTGGCCTCGTCCTTCTTGCTGTTGTCGATCACGTCACCCTTCACATAGGTGCCGTCGGGGTTCTCAGTCTCGTCCGTCTCGCCGGAGCCCTCAGAGCCGTCGGCTTCACCGTCCTCACCGGATTTGCCGGGCTCTTCAGGCTTCTCAGCGGGCTTGTAGTCGATGATGATATCATCGGTTTTGGTGCCGGGGCCGAACGCGGGAGCCTGATCATCTTTCTTGGCCTCTTCGTTCACCGGGGGGGGGTAAACTCCTCCTGCTTTTCCTCTTCGCCCTCGACCTCGCCTTCTGCGGTCTTACCTTCCACAGGGGCGGGTTCGGCCTGCGGGGCAGCGTTATCCTCGGCAGGGTCGGGGCCTTCCACAGCATGGGCAGCCATGGGCTGTGCAGCGACACAGGCGGTCAGGGCTACGGACATGGCAGCGAGTTTCAGCTTTTTGTTCGTCATGATTGATGGCTCCTTTCAAATGGTGTCAAGTCTTTTACGCATTACCGATGTCCCATAGAATGGACATATTTCGAGGCTTGCTATCCTACTTCTTTTATACCATTTTCTGGTGCGGGTTGTCAAGAAAAAATATGTAGAAACGCATGATTTGTGAAAATATTCCAAAGTCTGAATTGGATATTTTGCACAAATCACAAGGATTTGTTGCAGAAAAAAGAGAAACTGTTGCGGATGTGAAATGATGTGGTTGCGGTACTGGTGCAGAGTGTGCGGATTGTTGCGGAAAACCACTTTTTGAGGGACGGAATTTCTGGAAAAGAACCGGCTGGAATTTCTCCTGCCGCCCTGCTGCAGACGAAAAAAGGCCCCCGGAAACCTGCGTCTCCGGGGGCCTTGCCCTCTTACCTTATATAGGGCAGTCGGCGATCACTGCTTCTGCTTCAGCCGGGCCATGTAGCTGTCGGCGGCCACGGCGGCAGCGGTGAAGCTGTTGTTCTTCCACCAGTTGATCAATGCGGCCACGGTGGTGATGCCGGCGGTGACCAGCTGCTCCACGGTGGTGCTCTCGATGGGCAGCACGGGCTTGCCCATTGCGCTCAGCACCTGATTGGTCAGGGCCAGCAGGAGCACAGCGGTGCGGGCCAGGGTAGCGGCGGAGATCTTGTTGCTCAGTTCCATAAATCAGTTCCTCTCTTTCATTCGTTCATGGTTCTCAAGGTCGGCGATGCGGTGGTTGGCCACCTTCATCTGCTCTTCCAGAATGGGCACGCGGCGGGCGAAATTGTTGTGCTCGCGCACCTCGCGGGTCAGCTCTTCCAGCTTGGTGTCGGTCACGGCCTGACTGCGGCTGTTGGCGATCAGCACCCCGATCAGGGTCACGGCACCGGCGATCAGGGCGGACAGGATGCTTTCCATTGGGTTCACCTCCTTCTTAACCTGTCCAGCGGCTTTTGGCGGGGCGGGTGTCCACATGGACCCAGCCCACAGCCCGTCCGGCCCGGGGCGGGTACCGGCCGATGCCGCCGGTGCCGGGCAGGCAGGTCTCTGCATAGGCGGCCAGCTGCTCCACCGGGATGCCCTGCACCCGGATGTCGGCAGCGCGCCCATACAGATGCTGGCTGTAGGCGGCCCCGCCCACGGCTTTGTTGTGGGCGGCGGTGCGGTAGCCGCTGGTGATGACTACGGGGCGGCCGAAGTGGTCGCGGATCTTCTGCAGCAGGGCGGCAAGGCTGCTGTCCACGAACACAGGGTCCGAGCCATCTTTGCAGGCAAACTCGGCCACGGTGAAGTTTGCGCTCAGCTTCCGGGTGCCGTCCCGCGTGCGGGACCAGGCTTCAAGCATCGGCTTCCACCTCCGCCAGCAGGGCTTCCACGGTGCTGCGCAGACGGGCGGGCACCTCGTCCAGCGTCTTGATACCCTTGCGGATCAGGGCTGCATAAATTTTCGCCATCAATTTTCCTCCTTTTCTTCGTACAGCTCGCACAGGGCCACCTGAAGATCGGTGACACTGCTCTCCACGGCGGTCACCTGCGTCAGAAGGTCGGCAAGGGTGGGGTAGTGGTAGCCGTCAATCCAGAGTTCCAAAGGGAACACTGTTTTGTATGGAGAAACAACATGAAGGATGCCGTTTGTTTGGAATGTGATTGTAAAATTGATGTCACAGTCATAAGTTGTCGTGCCACCGCGTGCAATGCTTTTTTCAGTGTTATTACCGTAGCTGTTGTACTTGCCTTTGGTAATGCATATCTTATCAACATTGCCTGGAATCTGAACATCCCAAGTTGTGAATTTGTTAGGAGACGTCACATGGGTGTTCCACACCAGTCGCGCCTCCGACTTTACCGCCACGGCGGCAGCGATCTTGTCATTGAGCGTTTTGGCGCTGAGGGTGCCGTCCGGGGCGATGTCTAAGTAGTCCCCTACCTTTACGCCGCCCAGCTGGTCCGCCGCAGCGGGCGGCAGGGTGTACGGCGTGCCGAACTTGGCGTCGGCCTCCAGCCGGGTATAGTAGGCGGTCAGGTCGGCACCCAGCGTGCGCAGGGCGGCCGTCTTTTCCGCACCGGTCCACCCGGCGGCAGTGCTGGCGGTGGTGAGCGCTTTTTTCACGCCGTAGGGCAGCAGGGCCGGGGTGAGCGGCGCAAAGCCGTCGGTCATGCTGTCCAGCTGTTCGGCGGAGGCAGGCACAAGGGTCAGGGTGGCGTCCTCCCGCACAGCCACGCCGTATTGCGGGTCGATGCGCACCGGGCCGGGGGTCTTTGCGTCCGGCAGGGTGCTGCTGCGCACATAGGGCGTCAGGTCGGGCGGGGGCGTAGTGTCGGTGAGCAGGGCACCGGTGTCGGGGTTCACGCTCAGAACCCGCAGCAGGGAGCCGGCTGCCGGCTGCGCAGGCCGGGGCAGGGCACCCACGTCCTGCGCACGCAGGACCACTACACCGCTTTTGCCGTTCACGCTCAGTACCTGACCGTCTGCCGGGGCCAGCTCTTCGGCGCGGGCGGCAGCAGCCTCGGCCCGGGATGCACACCCGGCCGCCGCGGTGCTGCTGGTGCTGGCCTGCCGGGCAGCAGTCTGTGCCTGTGCGGCACTGGAAGTGCAGCGTTCGGCGCTGGCCGAGGCGCTCTGGGCCGCCGTGGCGGCTGTGCTGGCACTTTCCAGCACGCGGGCCACGAACTGCTCGTACAGGGTGGGCGGCAGGTCCTCGGAGCCGCCGTCGGTGGGCAGGGTGGCATAGGTGTCGTACCGGCCGGGGCGGGTGTAGGCGGTGTAGCCGGAGCCGCTCACGGCGGCCAGCATCCACTGCCCACCGGTGCAGCCGGTGAGGCGGCGGTCCACCGTCACGCAGGCATCGCCGTCCAGCGGCACCGGGGCCAGCTGGGTGCCGTCGCTGCGGCGCAGGTACAGGGCAATGGCGCAGTCGGCCCAGCTTTCGGGCAGCTGGAACTGCAGCCGGTCCACGCCTTCCGCGTTCTGTGCGCCCAGGTGCAGGCGGCTGGGCTGCGGCAGGAATTCGGTGCCGCCGCAGGCTCGTTGAATGATCTGGATCTTCATGGTTTTGACCTTCCTTTCCGGTTTTTTATTTGATTGTACGCCGGGGCGCGCGGCAGCAGAAGTGTGTTCTTTTTCTCCGCAGATTTCTGGGCTTCGGCATTTTGCCGGAGGGGTGTTTTTGGGGGTAATTCGGGGGCAATTCCGGGTGCGGAAAATGCCCGGCGGCGGGCCTGGTTTTGTGCAGAAAACTGCGGTATTTGGCCGCTTGTTTCCGTGCGGGAGGGCCAGAAATGGGTCGTTCCGGGGCGTCCGGGACGGATGCAAATGTTAAAAATTCATGAACAGAACGTAGACGAAAAAAGGCGAAAAATCCGGAGGAAATAACTTAAAAAACAATATTTTGCAGGAAACACTGTTAAAATTGCACAAAAAAGAATGTCAAGCATCTAACAAAGTGGAGGCGCCCGATTTGACAAATCGGCTCCGGTCTGGTAAGATAATACCGCGCAACGGAGCAACGGACGTTGCAACGTTTAAATTTTATCTGGATGAAGTGAAATGCCGTCTGAGCGGACGGTACGGTGCAGGCAATGGGGGCCTGTGCCGGGGGACGGAGCAATGTCCCGTTGGAACGGATTCCGACGCAATACGATGCTTGGCTTCCACAGCCGGAAAAGCATCGTATTTGATTGTGGAGCCTCTGGTGCTTCGCAGTCCCGGCGGCCGGGGTGCAATGCAGCATCCGCGGCCGCACCAAAAACAAGAAGAGAGGAGTTGTCTCGTATCGCTTCCGTAAACTTGAAAAAAGCATCCTCGGGCTGCAGATCTGCAGTCTCTTCCCGCGTGCTGGCGTTTTGTGTCATGGTCGTGTGCCTTGTGGCTACCCTTGGTGTGACCGCTGCGAATCTGCGGCTGACCTACGTCACCGACTCCAATGGGGCCAAGCAGGTGATCCTCACCTCTGCCACCGACCCCGCAAAGGTCATGAGCCTCTCCGGCATCCAGTCCGAAGAGGGCGACCAGGTCTATTACACGGCGTTCAGCGGCAACCTTGCCACCCTGAACATTGAGCGCGCATTCTCGGTGAACATCCAGGCCGACGGCCAGACCTACCCGGTGAAGATGGTGTACGGCACTGTGGCCGATGCCTTGCAGCGCGCCGGCATCACCCTGGAGGGCGATGACTACACCGAGCCTGCCCTGGACCGCCTGGTGACCGCAGGCACCCCGATCGTGGTGCACCGCGTGGACTATCAGGACCGCGTGGAAACGCAGGCCATCCCCTATGATACCGAGTATGTCTATACCAGCCTGTACTTCCGCAACACCGGGCGCACCACCACCGTGCAGCACGGTGCCGAGGGCCAGCAGACCGTGACCACCCGCGACCGCTATGTGGACGGTGAGCTGGAGAACAGCATCGTGGTGGATTCCACCACCACCGTGCAGCCCACGAACCATGTCATCAAGACCTACGGCGCGGGCGCACCCGTCTCGCCCCTGACCGGCCCGGACGGCACCACCAATGCCCCTGCTTCCTACAGCAAGGTGCTCACCGGCAAGGCCACCGGTTATTATTCTAAAACCGGCAAGGGCTCTTCCGGCCTTGGCCTTGGCTACGGCACCGTGGCCGTGGACCCGGATGTGATCCCCTACGGCACCAAGCTGTACATCACTTCTACGGACGGAAAGTTCGTGTACGGCTACGCGGTGGCCACCGACACCGGCATCGCGGTGCAGAAGGGCCAGATCCTGGTGGACCTGTTCTATGAGACCTACGCCGAGAGCGTGATCAACGGTGCCATTCAGGTGAATGTGTATGTGGTGGGCTGACCGGTCCGCCGCATGACCCCCATAACAGAAAAGGACCCCGCAGAGCGGAGCATTTGTACGTTTCTCCCAAAAGAGAGAGGTGCAGAGGCTCCGCTTTTTTCATTGCATTGGTAAGATTCACGATAAATTTTGTAAAAAATTGGCGGGTGTGTATATAAGGGAGAAATATTGAAGAAAAGATTATGGGTATTTTTCCAGAAAAGGCCTTGAAAAACCGGTCGGAATTCTTTAATATAAAAGAGTAAAAAGCTACAGGTGCGCGTATGCGGATCTGTACGGGGAGGAGCAGTCTATGAAACCGACCGAAGAAAAGATTCAGGGCAATGCATCGGATCTGCCGGTGTATCTGTTCAAGCAGGGCAACAACTGCGAGGCCTATCGTTACTTCGGCGCACATCTGGAAACACGCGCAGGCGAGCCCGGCGTCGTGTTCCGCGTATGGGCACCGCACGCTGTGGCCATCAGCGTGGTAGGCGACTTCAACAGCTGGAAGCCCGGCAGCCACCCCATGCACAAGGTGGATGGGGATTCTGTGTGGGAATTGTTTATTCCTGGCATGAAGGAATTCGACGTTTACAAATACTGCGTGACCACGCGTGCAGGCGACCTTGTCTACAAGGCTGACCCCTATGCGTTCCACGCCGAGACCCGGCCGTCCAACGGCAGCAAGGTCTATGATATCTCCGGCTTTGCCTGGCACGATGAGGCCTGGCAGGCCGCCCAGAAGAAGGCCGATGTGATCAACGGCCCCATGAACATCTACGAGATGCACGTCGGCAGCTGGAAGATGAAGGAGGGCAACAAGCCCTACAACTACGCAGAGCTGGCCGACCAGCTGATCCCCTACATCACCGAGATGGGTTATACCCATGTGGAGCTGCTGCCCGTGATGGAATATCCCTTCGACGGCAGCTGGGGTTATCAGGTCACCGGCTATTTTGCCCCCACCAGCCGCTACGGCACCCCCAAGGACTTCATGACCTTTGTGGATAAGCTGCATGCAGCCGGCATTGGCGTGATCATGGACTGGGTGCCTGCCCACTTCCCCAAGGACCAGTTCGGCCTGTACAACTTTGACGGTGAGCCCTGTTATGAGGACCCCAATCCCAAGCGCGGTGAGCACAAGGAGTGGGGCACCATGGTGTTCGACTTCGGCCGCAACGAGGTGCAGAGCTTCCTGATCTCCAGTGCCCTGTACTGGCTGGAGCAGTACCACATCGACGGCCTGCGTGTGGACGCCGTGGCCTCCATGCTGTACCTGGATTACAACCGCAGGGACGGCGAGTGGGAGCCCAACAAGGACGGCGGCAAGGAGAACCTGGAGGCCGTGGCCTTCCTGCGCAAGCTCAACAACACCGTGCTGGGCCGTCACCCCCACAAGTACATGATCGCGGAGGAGTCCACCGCATGGCCTATGGTCACAAAGCCCGCTTCGGACGGCGGCCTGGGCTTCAACTTCAAGTGGAACATGGGTTGGATGAACGACATGCTCAGCTACATGAAGACAGACCCGCTCTTCCGCGCAGGCAACCACAACAAGGTGACCTTCAGCTTCTTCTATGCGTTCAGCGAGAACTTTGTGCTGCCCATCAGCCACGACGAAGTGGTGCACGGCAAGGGCAGCCTGATCAACAAGATGCCCGGCGAGTATGAGGCAAAGTTTGCCAACCTGCGCACCTTCTTTGGCTACATGATGGCGCACCCGGGCAAGAAGCTGCTGTTCATGGGTCAGGAGTTCGGCCAGTTTGCCGAGTGGAACGAGGCCAAGCAGCTGGATTGGATGCTGCTGGGCTACGACAAGCACACCGAGCTGAAGAACTATGCCAAGACCCTCAACGCTTTCTACAAGGACCACCCCGCTTTCTGGCAGGTGGACTACAGCTGGGAGGGCTTCCAGTGGATCGTGCCGGACGACTCCCAGCAGAGCGTTATCGCCTTCCTGCGCAAGGACACTGCCGGCAAGCAGATCCTGGTGGTGTGCAACTTCAACCCGGTGCTCCGGGAGGGCTACACCCTGGGTGCCCCGGTGACCGGTACCTACAAAGAGGTGCTGAACAGCGACGACGCTGCCTTTGGCGGCTCCGGTGCTGTCCACAACAAGCCCGTGCGCACCCACAAAAAGCCCATGCACGGTTTTGAGCAGAGCATCACCATCACCCTGCCCCCCATGAGCACCCTGTACTTTGAGGTGCCTACAAAGCGCACCGCCAAAACTGCAGCGGACAAGGCGAAAAAGCCCGGCAAAAAGACCGCCGCCAAAAAGACCACCAAGGCAGCCCCGGCAGAAAAGGCCGTGAAAAAGCCTGGCCGCAAACCCAAGGCTGCCCCGGAGGCCCCCACGGAAAAGGATGCAAAAAAGCCCGGCCGTAAGCCCAAGGCCGCCGAAGCACCGGCCGAAAAGCCGGTGAAGAAACCCACCCGGAAGGCAAAGGCTGAGCCGGAACCGGCAGCAGAGGAAGCGCCCAAAAAGCGCGGCCGCACTAGGCGCAAAATTAGCTCCTTCTTTCGGATCAAACGGTTCATAGAATTTGCCTTCTTTAGTTATCGGACGCAAGGTTCCGAAATCCTTGCTATAATAATTTTTATAGCCCATAGAACGTTTGCGGAACAATTTCGCATCTTCTTTCTTACCTAAAGCCTCCGCCAAGGTAGAAAGTGCATAGTCGGCAACATAGTATTCCAAAGCATGAGAAACCGAATTATCATACTGACTTTCCATCGGCACATACCCTTTGGACATATAATCGTCATTATCCGGACGCATCAGATTATCCTTGCCCGGAGTAGTGGCCGACTTATACATTCCCTTATAAGCTTCGTCAATGTCAAAGTCTTGCAATCCCTTCATCCAACTGTCTACCAGAACAGGAATAGAAGGGTCACCTTCCATCGTCAATGTTTCACGACCATACAATTCCCATTTCGGGAACCATCCGTGTTCCTTGTACATGCCCATCATGGTGTGAATCATATCCATCTGACGCTCCGGATATACCAAAGTCATCAACTGGTGATAGTTACGATAAGTATCCCACAATGAGAATACCGTGTAACGGTTACGGTTGGTGGTCAAAATCTTATCTCCCTCCATTTGTGGATATTGTCCGCTTACATCCTGCAAAATATTCGGATGAACCATCGTGTGATACATAGCGGTATAGAATACTCCTTTTTGCTCTTCCGTTCCACCTTCCACTTTGATACGGGAAAGATCATCGTTCCATTTCTTACGGGCTTCCGCACGCAGTTTGTCGAATGTTGTGCCGAAAGGCTGTTCTTTTTCCAGATTCAAACGGGCATTCTCTATGCTGACAAAAGACACGCCCATACTGACTTCAATCACTTCTTCCGCTGTGGTATCGTAAGTAAACCACACTCCTATATCATCTCCGCTTATTTCTTTTGTATAAGCAGTATAGAGTTTGTATTTACCGGCCGTATCATCCCATTGCGCCTCCACACCCATCGGACGCATCATTTTCCAATAACCGCGTTTTGCCGGTACTTTGTTGATACGCATTACAAAATAGATAGGAAATACCGCCTGAGGATTATAACAGAAAGTTCCCAACAATTTGGTACCTTCAATCTCACGGTCGTTTACAAAACGAACGGTAGCACCACTCTCATTGGTCAATCCCTCTCCCAGATTCAACAAGATATTGCTTTGTCCGGCAGGAAAAGTAAAGCGTGCCATACTGGTACGTGGAGTGGCAGTCAGTTCACATTTCACATTGTATTTATCCAGTATATTGGTATAATAACCCGGATTTGCAGTTTCACCTTGATAGAAGCTTCCATAATTATGATAATCCACATCCAGTTTGCCGGTGGTAGGCATTAATAACAATGATCCCAATTCCGGACAGCCTACCCCGCTAAGATTAACGTGCGCAAAGCCGGTAAGATATTTATTATTGAATTCGTATGGAGTGGACCACCATTGCTTGTCTTTATCCTTATCCCCTTCGGGAACCCCCATCACATTGAAAGGAGTCACCGACATCATTCCATGAGGGGTTAATGCTCCGGGGTTTGTCGTACCGTAATTAGTAGTACCCACAAAAGGGTTTACATAATCTACCGGCTCTTTCTGTGCTGCCGCAGAAAAAACTGAGATACAAGCCAGAACAGCCGATAACAAAATTTGTTTCTTCATGCTATTTGTTGTTTATATAAGTTCTATTATTTCACTACAATTTCATCTGTAAACAAGAAACCTCCGAATTCGCCCGAAGATGCCTGATAACGTATGTAACGTGCTTTGGCATTTCCTTCCCAACCAAAGTTGATGAAAGTCACTTTGTCATCCTTCACTACTTTGTGCTCCATGCGCTTCAGTTCCGTAAACTCCTTACCATCATTGGAAACGGAAATGATCACTTCTGAAGGCATAAAGACTTCATCACCACGGTCTTGCCGGACAGATAGATCTCATCGGTGACGACCACGTCGT
>OGWV01001607.1_pt1 | contig 14119 bp, 16 predicted proteins | sample 1576081 | NCBI WGS metagenome assembly OGWV01 (sample SAMEA3541541, study PRJEB24748) | human gut metagenome | biome: human gut; feature: human-associated habitat; material: faeces | place: China | collected 2012 | reverse complement strand
ACGGAACCGTGCTTGCGACGGCGGGCTTTTCCGCTGGCGGAGAGGCCCGATTGCTTTTTAGAAAGAACAGCACTGTCAGCGCCGCGCAGGGCATCAGCACCGCGCCCAGCACCCCGAACAGCCGCAGCCCGGCATAGACGCACACCAGGCTGAGCAGCGGTGGCAGGCCGATGCTGGAGCCGACGATGCGCGGCTCCAAAAAGTTGCGCGCGACGGTGATGACAAGGTAGAGGACGATCAGTCCCCAGCCAAGCCCACTTTCCCCGCCCAGCAGCACCAGCACCGCCCAGGGGACGAGCACCGAGCCGGTGCCGATGACTGGCAGCAGATCGAGCAGGGCGATGACGGCGGCGACGGCGGCAAACGGCCCCACCCCCAGCAGCCACAGCCCCAGACACAGCTCGCCGAAGGTGATGAGGAGCAGCAGCAGGTAGGCGCGCACCAGCCGCAGCAGGGTGGTGGCGGCAAAATTTTTCAGGCGCGCAAGGCCCGGCCGCAGCTTTTGGGGGATGGGGAGCAGGAGCAGCTGCATCACCTTGGGGTAGTCCAGCGAGATAAACCCCGAGCAGAAGATGGTGACCACCACCGTCAAAAACCACAGCGGAATCTTGCCGGCGATGTCGGTGCAGGCAGCCAGCAGCGCCGAGGAAGCGGAGGTGGAGAGCTTGGCGGCAGCGGAAGCAAAGCTCTGCATCCACAGCTGCACCGCGCCGGAAAGGTCGGGCGCGAAGCGGGCCAGCAGCGCCGACAGCCACTCAAAGAAATCGGCCAGCGCGGGCAGAAAGACCGTCTTGTAAAGCTGGGGCAGCCGGGCGGCGATCGAACAGAACTGCCCCCACAGCAAGGTCAGCAGCAGCCAGAGCAGCAGTCCCAGCAGTGTATAAAAAAGCGCGGTGACAAAGACGGCGGCGCGGCGGCGCTTTAAGCGCAGCAGGCGGGAAAACAGCAGCGTCACCGGCCGCAGTACCGCCGCGATCAAAAGTCCCAGCCAAAAGGGCAGGGTGGCCGGCAGCAGGACGCGCAGCGCAAAAAAGCCCCACCCGGCCGCGCACACCGCCGCCAGGGTGTAGAGGATGAAGGAGCGGATTCGTTGTTGCTGCACAAAAAGCACCTCCTTGGACAGATGGCTTTAGTGTTTGCAGACAAAGAATCGTTTATTCGACAGGGCAGTGGGGAGAAACAAGTTGACAAACGCCCAAAATCATGGTAGATTAAATTTATCCCCAACAAAATTATATGAGCAAATCGATGAGAAGGAAGTAAAACGGTCAGCGCGCTCACAGAGAGCCGGCGGCAGCTGAAAAGCCGGCAGAAAGCGGAACCGACAAGGTAGCCTTTGAGAGTATGCCGAACGGAAAAGGATTCCAATTTGTAAAACGATGTCGATTTTATACAAAATGGAGCTTTTCTCAGTAGATCATAACGGTTGGACCCCGTTACCGGTCCGGCGCGTCAGATAAGGCGCGTGCTGAGTGGGCGGCGAAAAGGCCGTCAATGAAGGTGGTACCGCAGGAGTTTGAGCCTGTCCTTTGCAAAAAGCAAAGGGCAGGCTTTTTTGATTCTTCTCTTTTGGCCTTTCAAACAGGGGAACAAAATGGAAAAAGGAGGAAACTGTCCTATGAAAGAACTTTCGAAAATCTACGACCCAAAACAGGTAGAGGACTGCACCTACCAGTTTTGGCTGGACGGCGGCTATTTTCACGCCGAGCCAAATCCCGATAAAAAACCGTACACCATCGTGATCCCGCCCCCGAACATCACCGGTCAGCTGCACATGGGCCACGCGCTGGACGAGACGCTGCAGGACATCCTGATCCGCTTCCGCCGCATGCAGGGCTATGAGGCGCTCTGGCTGCCGGGTACCGACCACGCCTCCATCGCCACCGAGGCCAAGATCGTCAACGCGATGAAGGAGGAGGGCCTGACCAAGGAGGACCTGGGCCGCGAGGGCTTTTTGGAGCGCGCCTGGGAGTGGAAGCGCAAGTACGGCGGCCGCATCATCGAGCAGCTCAAAAAGCTGGGCTCCTCCTGCGACTGGGACCGCGAGCGCTTCACTCTGGACGACGGCTGCTCCAAGGCGGTCAAGGAGGCTCCCCAAAACCCAAATTGAGCAATGGAATCCGGTGTAGGATTTTTCCATTTATAATAATTCTCTGAGAAAGCCTTGGCTCCCACTGCTTCTGGGATATACCCAGCCATAATGGTATGGCCTTGACCTATCACCATAGAATCAAGATGCTCTTTGTTTTTCTTTGTAAATTTACTCATCTTGCTTTAGTATTTTGGTCTCCTCGAGAAGGAGCCGGGTTATTCTTATCTCTTGACCTACGAGCAGATTGGTTTTTATCATCTTGCCTTTGTTTCTTCTTAGTTCCTTCTTGGGGGTCTGTATTACCTCCCTTAGCAAATTGGTCCTCAAGTGAAACTCTTGGTTCTTTCTCATCAGGAGAATCATAACCCATTGCCCAAGCATATTGCTCTTGACTAATGATACCAGCCTTATACAATAAGTCAAGGTTCTGTATCTTATACTGAAGACCTTGTTGGATTTTAACTTCATCAGAAACTGTAGAAGTTCCCCAATCAATCTTCATCCCCTTATTATTAAAGCCTGCCAGACGCAGTTCTAGAGAATAAAGTCGGTCTAATACATAAGCTACAAGCATTTGGATATTTTTTAACTGGCTAATCATCTTAGACAGCATTATACCAGTTGCACCTTCACCAGTAGTAGATGATACCCCAATGATAGAGCCATTAACTCCCAACCCATTTGCTACAGATTGTTGGTTCATATTCCAAGGCTTCTCGATATTACCGAGCTCCTTAGTAGTAGAATTTAGTTTGAATTCATGGTCATCTATGTAACCAGCAACTACCCCATCCTTCATACCCTCTTTAACATTACGTTTGAGGATATTGAGTTCATGGTATAATCTGGATTCATAAGATTTGATACTCTCATTTGGCCTTTGTGGAGATTTCTGCATCTTAGCTTCTAAGAAACCAACCATACCACAAATCTCCATGATATGTTTGAAGTTAATCTTCATATCATTTTGTCCTTTGAGAGAATCCAATGCAGGCATAAATGGAGGAACTCCATAAGGTTCATCGGTATCATTGAACATACCAACATAGAAGTAGGTTTCTGGGTTAAGCTTAATGTAATCTTGTTGCTTAACAAAGAAATTTATATTCTTTTGGTAAGGAGCATACACCCCATTTAATTCACGTTTAAACTTGATGTGTTCTGGCTTAAGGAATAATACAGTAGCCAAACCATCAAGCTTATCATTTGGTACGCCTTCTACGGATATTGCCCCACTTACAAGAAGTTGAACAATCATCTTGTTAACTAAACCATCTATACCAGCAGTATATCTGGTCCATCCCTTGGTGGCTTTCTTAAGATGTTCTCTCATCTTTGAAGCCTCTTCATCTGTATTATTAGGGAAAGTTACTGTATGACTGGTGTTAGCTAACTTAAACATATCTTGCAATGCAATGCCCATATCAGGATTTACCTTATATAAATCCCGAATTAAAGGTATCACATCAACACGAAAAGAGGGTTCAACTAATTTAGTCAACCCTTGTAATGATGTAATTAAGTTATCGCTATCATCGTCAACTGAAACCCTACCAGGCGAAATCGATGTGGCAGGCTTCTCCTCTTTATTAGAGGATGTACCATTCTTGGGAGGGTCCTTCTTACGTCCCCAACCCCAACTAAAATTGAAGTACTTTTTCATCTTGGTTGTACGATTACGTTAGTTTTTCCTTTCCTTATGTGATTACATATTGCTTTTCCAAAGATATCATCATCGGCATATACATCTCCTTCAAGGTCTACATCTACAGCTGAATTGTTAGCCCTATGTTTACCCATTGCAACAGGTCTACCTAAACCATCATAAATGAAGGTATAAGCTTCTTGTACAAAGAATGGGTCCTTAATGATTACGTGATCTAATCGAATATCTTCTTCCAAGTTTTCTATTATCACTGAACGATTCTTTTGGGTGGTTAACCAACCAGGGGATTTATCCATTTCAGGTCTACTTTTACCTTTTTTCTTTAGCATCTTCTGGTAGTAGTAAAGGTTAGGGTAGCCTTCGTCTTGAAGCTTAGAAGTTACTGATAAACCAACGTCATTGGATTCTGGAGCTATTACTGCCCAGTTAAACAACTTCCCAGTATCACCAAGTAACTTAGCATAAGCTCCCACTGCCATTCTTCCCTTATATACTACTTGTTCTTCTCCTAGCTTATCCATACAAGTAAATGAAGAGTAGTCAGAAGCTCTACCAGTTGAAACGTCTGCACCAATGAAATATTCTTTATCTGATTCGGGTTCACAGAATTGTCGGTATTGACCATTAAATCTCTTCTTAATAACTGGGTAATCACTAAGGCAGTCTTCGATAGCTTTAATATCGGCTAAGTCGAAGACTGTATTACCAGATGATAAGAAGTCACCATCAATTTCTTGTGCAGTTCGTTTTGCTCCCAAAGCAGAAGACATTTGGTTATACCAATTGATATCTCGTTCTGGGTGCATTTGCCAGTATAATCGAATTGGGTTAAAAGGATTACCTCCTGCAATGGCATCTACCCAAGTTGAGTGATAGAAATTACCAACTCCATAGGGAGTGGAATTGACGATGGCAGCTCCACCAGTGGAAAGAGTAGGAAATGCAGCAGCCCAAATTTGAGCAGCCCATCTTACTACTGCTGCCTCGTCAATTACCAGAAGAGAAAGGGATTCCGAACGACCGGCTTCGGATGATGTCGGAATTGATTCAATAAATGACCCATTATCAAATTCTATCATGGAAGCAGAACCGTATTCTCCAGCTCTACCATTGATTATGGGAGTTTGAAGGTACCATGGAAGATTCTTGTACATGAACTTAATCTTCTTAAGTACCTTCTTAGCTGTTGTGTCCTTGATAGATATAATGTTTATCTTTTTGTTGGGATGGTACATCGCCAACCAAAGACAGTACATAGAAATAAGTTCTGTAATTCCTGCCTGACGGAATTTGAGAATGATATTGAATCGTTGGGCAATGAAATTGTAGAGAACAGATTTCTGAAATGGGTATAAATCGAATCTTACCTTTCCTCTTACTGGATGTATCACATAGCAAAAAAGGCTAAAAAAGAAAACATCACTAGAAACTCGGGATAAGTTTGATAGCTCTTCTCGAGTTAAAGTAGTTCTAGTTTCTGAGATAGTCTTTGCCATATCTAAAAGTTATACGTTATTTGAAATTCTATGTCAGTACCTATCCCAGATTTTATCTTCGGATAGTAAAAGGTATTGACTCCGAATTTGTAATTAAATCTCTTAGTCTTGATTGAAAGACCAGCTCCCATATCGAATAGATTATTGAAAGGTCTGTATTTGCCATAGACGTATGGACTAAGTGATAACCTTGCAACTTTCTTTCGAGTTAATTGACCTTCATACCAGTTGTAGTTGTACTTATCTAAGTCGATTGGGAATAGTCTAGTTGAATAAGTGTTAGTCTCCTTATTGAACAGACTTAAGTTCAACTTATCTTTCTTCAAAACAATTTGAACCAGGGAATCTTGGTTACTGATAACTGGCTGCCTTAGCATGGAATCAGGAAAGAGAGTTGGCTGCTTATTATCATGAACTAAAATTTTACCTGGTTCAATTTTTTCTGAGTACTTCTTCTCTGGTTTGAAGGGTTTCTCTGTGTATACTGTATCTGGGATTTCATTGACCGCTAGTTCCAGGGAATCAACCTCTCGAGAAAGTTTGTAATTCCTGAAGCAAAGGTAAATAGTAAATCCTAGAAGTACAATGAACAAGGCCCTCTTTAAATTCTTCATGTTCAAAAATTTTAGGAAGTTCGCACGCTAATGATACTATCTATTCGGTAATCGCTTAGCGATTACCTTTATCGAACGAAGTGAGATAATATCCAAATATACTACTTACGATATGATATATGAATAGCTATATATACGCAGATAAATATATAGATATATATACGTAGTATATTATATATCTATATATTTCAAGGTACCCCAGAAACTTATATATAAGACTTTATATATAAAGCTGAAACTCATGGTTTCTTGGTATTTGCCTTTTTGAGGCATTCCTTAAACCAATAACCTATTTCACCTACTGCCCCTTTGGCAATTGTATATCTTGCCTTGTTAAGCCAGTAATGGTAATCCTTAAAATCACCTTCGAAGGTATCACCATTCTTGTGAAGGTAAATTTCGAATTTATCAGGGAATCCCATAATTGCCTTGAAGTCTTCGATTCCCAAGGGGTATCCATCGGGTCTGAATTGCCTATCTGCAGGTCTGAGAGTTAATGGTGGTTTATCATACTCCAATCGATATACTCCTGGGAGAGTACTCATCTTTGCAGTTTTGATAGGCCACTTCTTTTCATCTTTAAAATCTCTAACCCAGAGTCTATGTATCTTTGCTACTGTAAGATTCTTCTTTTCAGGAAGCTTCCGATAGTCATACATTGCCAGAGTTTTACTCATGAATGGAATCTGGTTAGTATTATTTTCCTGAGAGAATGTGAGTGGTTTAAGTAGATTTCTAGTAGTTGTTGGAGTTTTTACTTGGAATACTTCATCAAAAGCATTCAAGTATTTCTTACCGGTCTTTTTATGTACTCCAATGATGAGTAAACGCTTCCTTGACTCCTGAGAGTTTCCATAGTCTAAAACAGACCTTTCGTGAAAAATAAGTTTATAGTCTTCAAAGGTTTTTTGAAGATATTCTTTTGGGAGCAAAGATAGCAAACGAGGTAAGTTTTCAATAAGAAATATCTTAGGTTTATAATGTAAGATTGATTGAATTACTAGATTCAGGGATTTATTCTCTTGGGGATTGCCCAATTCTTTTACTTTTGAAAGCCTCATAATAGAAGATGCTCCACAGTCTGGACTTGAAAGTATAATGTCTGGCTTACAATCTGGGAGGGTTTCATCTTTATAATAGGGTATACCACCAAAGTTCAATTTCCACTGCTCTAAGCCTTTAGTATAAAATACTCCTCGAGTTTCTATATTAGCTATCAAATTCTTTCTAAAAGGGAACAAAAGGATGCCTGCACCAGCAGACACCCCTAATACTTTTAATTTTTTCATTTCTTGTAGCTTCTCAATTTAATGTACTTAATCCAAGCAAATGGCTTACGGTCTTCCAAATAACTCAGATTCTTATCATTGTTGTGAGCTTCTTCTTCGAAACTTACATCATGATACCTTTCATTCTGTTTATCCCACTTGGCAAAGCACCTGATGATTATGTATTCGATAATATACCAGAGATAGAAGAATCCAAAAACCAGGGCCACTACCCACCAGAAGGATATATCAAAGGATAACCAGAGTATGATACCGAGTATCAAACCCGCTATACTACACTCAATCTGCTGTATCTGATGAATACACTCATGATTGATATCATCAGGTTTACACTCTTCTATTTTGTGTTTGAAGAACGAGTTATACACCAGAGTAATTGCTTTGTAACTGGGGAAAAGGAATACCTTTGCTACCCAGCTGTTAAAGTGACATCTTTTCATAATTTATCTTTGAAGTTTTCGTAAGCATTTCTTAGTTTTTGGTCGTAGGCATTCTGGGCATATCCAGGACCATTGTATTTTCTGGCAAAGCCAGCCCAGTCCTTTTCTTTGAGATTACTCAAACAACCAGAGTTTTTCATGAAATAATACATGAGTTCTAGTTGATTTGCATGAGATTCCGACACTTTGTGAACAAATTCGAAGACATCTTTACACCCACAGAGGTTGTGATTGAAACCCATAATCTGGAACATACCCCAACTTGCAGACTTCAATGCACATTCTTCGTCAATTTCTTTGGCTAATTCGAGTCTTTTGTACTCGTGTACACCTCCCAAGTACTTCGATTTATCCCATTTAGGGAAGAAAATCGTAGAATATCTCTTACAAAGGTAAGCTAAATCTCTGTCAGGGAATTTCTTATGTACTTCTTTGTACATAATGTGACCCTCAAAGAGAATTTGAGGCCTACCGTCAGCTAAAAACCCGTCTCTACCGGCAGCTTCCACCAATTGGACAGCTTTCAATAGGGCAGGTTCTAAACCTAAGCGAATAGCAAGGTCTTTAATCATTTCATTTGTTAGTTTATCCATAACTTATCAGTTTTAATGGCTCAATTTTAGTAACAAAAGTATTGCTTATAACCCATTTTCAATATGTTTCGAGGTTCTATTATCATATATAACTTATAAAATAATGCAATATGGACAAGAAAAATGAGTGCCAGATATGTGGCAAGCCCATTAATTTAGAGGAATTTGATGAAACTCGGGAAATCCCTCAACTTATGGCAAGAAAACAAATTTGTTTTCAATGTGCTTTTTGGTCTAATCGATTAGCTTATGATAAAGAGCTTGAGAAAGAGGGTAAAATTGCGGTAATTACTCCAGATTATTCTCACTGGGTAACTAAAATTCCCGGAAATATTTTAATGGTGCCCTCGGCTTTTGGTGGTATTTACCAAACTAAACTCCAACCAGTAAACACTCTGGGAGTTATTGATGAAGATCGAGAGAAGCTTTTCATTATCCGTTATAATAACATCGCTCACCAAGGCACTATACCAGAACATCTAAGAAAGCTTTTTAAAGTAAACGGAGTAATTCTATCTCCACAGGAATACAAAATGCTAGAAGATTACCGAGGCAATGCCTATGAATTTATTAAAAATATGATTGATAATGCAATAAATAAGAAATAATTTCGTATATTTGCATAAAGAAAAATTCTTAATAAATAAAGATATGAAAAAAGAAAAGAAAGAAATCAAAAAGCTTAAAGAGGGGGATGAGGTTCTCTTCACATTATCTGGAAGACCCATCATTGAGAAAGTTACAGTGGAATCTATTGATAAAAAAGGTGGATTCGCAATGCTCAGTAACCGAGTAAAAGTTGCAAGAACCTTGGGTCCTGATGATACATACCCAAGATTGGATGGGCAAAAGGGAGAAGTTCGTCCGCTTACCGAAGAAAATGAAAGAGTATTCCTTGCATATAAGGCCTATTTCTCAATTAAGAGAAACATAGAATTACTTGATAAAGGGATGAGAAGTATGAAAGATTCGAAAGCTTTCGATATGATGATTGAATTTGATAAGAAGCTTACCAAGATTATTAACAAATACCTCAAAGAACAATGACTACAGTATTAGCGATAATTTACTTGGTATGTTTGCCATTCACGGTATTTTTTGTAAGGGCTTGCTTGGATTATTTACCCTATACTCACAAAATACACTCTCTCGTTTTATTCATCTCGGTATGGATAGTATTACCTCTATTTCCAATTTATCTATTAATCAGATACATAAAATACAAATTACTATGAGATACTTTTTTGACAGAGATGGTAATTATGCTGGGTCATCAATGCAAGGGTGGGAGATTCTTCTCCTACTCTTGTTCCCAGTTGCTCTAATAATCTTCCTCGTATTCTTACCTTTCTATGTATTTCATAAATACAGTTCTAGAGAAGAGGATAAAAAATACGAGGAAGAACATCCAGAAATACTAAAAGTAGATTCTTATATTACCTGCTGGTATCCCTGGCATAGATATTCTGTTGCATATACACTGGCTCTTATATTCTGGGTAATTGCTTTTATAATTGGGATATTATCTTAATACCCGTATTAAGTTGGCTTTTGACTTGCCCAATAAAAATTCAAATCTAATGGATATTTTTTAGTGGGGTTAAACCTACTGGAGAGTATAGGAGTATCATTGCTAACAGGGGGAGTTGAAACTTTTGTAAGAGTATAGGAATCCAATCCAGTTGTTTTTGTTGTAAAGTATGAATTACTTGGTAAATCGTAGTTAGGACTAAAAGCATTACCATTCTTATCGAGGCAGGACCAAGATAGCATGTCGGAATTTACGGGGTATATACTAGCAATATAGACATTAATAGCATATCTATTTTGATTTACTATCCAATTCTTATATCTGTTACCATCAGCCATAGATCCATTTTCGTCACTAATATTGGTGGTAATATAAAAAAAAGCATTTGTGTCTACTCCATTGATGGTTATAGGATTAAAACGTATTTCCCAGTATTCTTTTTCTTCGGGAGTAGTAATCTTAAGATTTATTTTATTACCAGATTCATTTTGTGTAAGTACACAAAGCCCAGAAGTACCGTCATTTTGTGCAGTAATCTGAATACTATTGTTACTCTTGTCTTCCTCCAGAAGATAATCCGAGGTATTATTGATACTAGCAGAATAACCAACTCCAATAACCCCGGACAATTTGCCATTTACATACTTACTCTTTTGAGATTGTATTGTCCATCTCTCAGAGTTACCCTGTCTTATTTCTGCATATACATCTTTGGTGGATCCCCCCCCCATCCCTAATTTAAGAACTTTATTTTCCATAATGTATAATGTTTTTAGATTGATACTGTTCCTCCTGCACTTGGTACTATAAATGACCCCTTTGATATCCAGGTAGCACCTGATTTAGTATATACAGCTACTTTATCTCCAGTAGTACATTCTATTCGAGAACCAGGTTCTGAGTCATTGGCATAGAATGGAATCTTCATAGTAGTACCAGTTGCTGAGAGATCCTGTATATACGTCTGATCTGAAGATGATGTATTCTGTGGCCTAGCTCCCCTGCCAAAGAGATAGTAGCCTGTACCTGTGGGCAATCCAGAGAGAGTGAATGTTGAAGCCCCTTGTGGCTTCTGAGTTACTGGTATACTAAGGTTAGCATCCCCACAGGTTAAGAAGATATGCCCTGAACGGTTAGCTCCAGTTTGATTACTCGATAAAGCGGTCAGGGATAACATGTAATGGTTCTCAAGAGTACCCACTGGGGCAACGGATACTGAGCACCAATCGGGAGCATTACCCACATGGGGAGTTTCTGGCTTTTTAGACCCATCACTACCCTTTAAATAGGCCATCACAAGGATTTGAGCAGTATTATATTTATCACTACCTAAAGGCAATGTGTTTGAAATCATTTTTATGTTTCCACTATAGGTTACACCAGCCTCTTGAGTTACTGTGAGATTGATTTTGTTATTAGACCCATTTTGGGCAAATGTCAGAGTAGTAGACCTTGAGGACCCAGTATTTTCTGAATAGTTAATTTTTACATCTAAGTAACCATCTCCAACGGTAACTCCTCCCCCAATAGCCCAACTTACGGAGACTGAGCCCAAAGTACAAGAGGGTGTAGAGGTTGAAACTACTTTGCCATTTACCAGTTTCCTTTTGAGGGAAGTGATACGGTAGGTTATAGTACCACCCTCTGAAGATACAGTATCTGTACCTGTATCTGTAATTGCACGTGTTAGTTTGAATAATGTTTCTTCCATATCTTTATAAGTTTTTGGTTTATAGAAAGAACTTTGATATTGTAATCCAATACTCATAGGATAATAGGGGTGCTATAATATTATATAATAATAACTTAAATTCAAGTATATGATTAAGGTTGAAAAAGCAAAGAATAACTTCACCATAGAGATGAGGATATTCGAAAATTATGAGAAAGTGAAGTATGAGATAATTAAGGTAATTGATTTCCTAAGACATGCAGAAACTAATCTAGGGATGTGTAGGATATTCGATAATCAGAATCATGAATTATGGCATAGTGTAATTAAACCCTGGTTCCAACCTGAAAGGTTTGGTATTACCCATCTCTGGTTTTCTTCCGGATTTAGTTTCATAGGTTATGGAGAGTATCATACTATAAGAGGTAATCGATGGTTGAAGACTCCCATAGATAAGATTGATAGAGAGAATCGTATATTTGGGTATTGGTTTCCTACCTATAAGAAATATATCCCCTATAGAATTAGGATTTTGAAATTGGCTTTAAAGGATTTGGAAAGGATTAAGGAAGAGTATGGTAAGGATTGATAGATTAAGGGGTGATGCCAATAAGAGAATCCTAAGATGTTCTGAAGGTAAGAATATTTGGTATCGGTTGTGGATTAATCCTGAGGATATGATGAGAATAGAACCATTATTGGAGGGAGGAGATAGAATTTGGATGGAAGAGATGTATTATACTTTCTTCTATGAGATAAGGAATGGTAGGAGGCTTATTGGGAAGGGTAGGGTTAAGGAGATATTAGATATCCTTTTATAGGATGAATGCCAGGGATGTTTTATTCTCTGACTTCTTTGTGTGTTGTGTGGGATATCTGGGTATGCCTCTAATACGAGGTGTCAAAAAGTTGTGGTACTAAAAATGTGTATTTGTCCTCAAGGTACCCCTTAATGTGAGGGTTTCGAAAGTTGTGGTACTAAAAGGTTAAGCAATGTAGATTTTCCACTTCCACTTTGTCCAACAATCACAGTAATTTCATTTTTAGGAATTGTTAAATTTATATGATGAAGAGTTTCATGATTTTTATAAGCCAAAGTTAAATTTTTATATTCTAAAACACTCACTTTAAATCTAAATCCTTTGTAATCATATAATAGTCAACAGGATGACAAATAGCTCCTTTAACCTTTGAAGAAGCGACAGTATTTAATGGAACATAAGAAACATAAATATTTCCCGCATCATCTAAAATTTGTTCACTTATTTTTTTAGCAAGATCTTGTCTTTGATTCAAATCATAGGCTGTGGAAAATTGTTGTATCAAGTGATCTACTTCTTCATTTTTATAACGCCCGGTATTATTTGAACCTGTTGATAAATAGCGTTGTTGTACAAATGTTTCAGGATCACCTGTAGGTGCACTCGAATCATTAGCAGAACATAAATCAAAAGTTCCTGCAGCTTTGATATCATTGACATTTTCTACTTGATTCAATTTTATTTCACCGCTTGCGGTTCTCCATCAGCGTTCCAGCTCCCGGCCTTTCCGGCGCTCTTTGGGCTCCTTTACCTTGTCCAGCGGCTTTGCGTCCAGCTCCGGGGGCGTGGGTGGGATGGGCGTGTTGTTGGGTACGCCGTCGATCATGTTGCAGTTCTGCTCTGTGGAGAGTTCGGCGGTTTTCAGATAGTTGTCTTTTTCGTGCATGGCGATCCTCCTTTATCGTTCCTCATGGTTTTTATGGTTTCGCTTCTGGCCGGGTTCCTTCGGGGGTTCCTGCCCTCTGGTTTCATCTTTGAGCCGGGCAGTAATGGATGGGCGCACCCGGTCAGGATTGCCCGGTGCTGGTTTCAGCTCATAATCCTCCATCTGCTTTTCGGTCAGCGGCTTTGCGTAGGTCAGTTCGCCCCATGCCATCAGCCTGCCGTCTGCCACAGGACGCCGCCTGTCATCATCGTAGTTGACGATGGAAAGAGGCTGGTTATCCGGCGGCTTCGGGTAAGTTCCTATGTCCACGGGCCGCTGGGTGGAATAATAGCTGTAAACGCCCTCCGGTCCCAGCTCGGTATGCTTGACCGCCGCATGGTAAAACTGCTGATAGTCGTCCACCCGGCGGTCAAAGTCCCTCTGCGCCCACGCCTGACTGGTTCCATAGCGGCCCCAGTAGTAATCCCGATGGCCGTTTTCCCCCTCGGTAAACTGCCAGGTCACAAAGGGGCTCGGCGCTCCCGGATTATGCCCCAGCGCAAAGCCGTGTCCGGTTTCAAAGGTGGCAGCTTTCAAAATCACATATCCTTGTACTGTCTCCAAGAGATCCCTCCTTTCTGTGCCTCGGGCCAACATGACCCGAAGTGCTGGATGTTACGAAATAAGAGGGCAGACCGGGGAGGAATGTAATAAGATATTCCCACCCCGGAAACACCCTCAAAAAAGCCCGGAATGTCAAGCCTTTGGAGGCGGCAAATCGTAACAGCCGCCCGGCCTTTTCTCCCGCATTTTCCTCATGCGTTCCCGGCTTTTCCGACGGTTTCCTTCGGCCTTGCAGACGTCGGAGCAGTAGGCTTGACGCCCCTCGGGCCAAAATGCCTTTCCGCAGACCGCACAGGCCCGCAGTTCCGGGGAGATTCCTTCCGTTGTCAGCGCCGCTTGAAGCTCCGGGTCAAGGGGCAGGACAGCCTCACGGAAGTAACGGCAGTACGCCCCTGTCCAGCACTTGTGCAGCATAT
>OGWV01001600.1_pt1 | contig 14142 bp, 15 predicted proteins | sample 1576081 | NCBI WGS metagenome assembly OGWV01 (sample SAMEA3541541, study PRJEB24748) | human gut metagenome | biome: human gut; feature: human-associated habitat; material: faeces | place: China | collected 2012 | reverse complement strand
AATATTTGCACTAAACATTTTTATATGTTATAAAAAAGGACTTGTAAGATTGGCAGTTGGATTAATAGCTGTATTAACAGCAATAGTATTATCAATAATACTATATAAGCCAATTTCGAATTTGGTAATAAAAAATACAGGATTGGATAAGAAAATAGAAAATGTAATAATCGAGAATTTCTCAGCAGAAACAAAAGATGGTCAAGAAGTAAAATATGTAGGACTTATAGATTATTTACAAAAATATGTTGATGATGCAGTAACAAAAACACAAAATGAAATTGTATATGAAACAGCAAATACGTTGGCAGTAAAGGTAATAAATGTAGTAGTATTTCTTATAATATTTATAATAGTAAGGGCAGTGTTACAACTATTAACATTTGTATCTGATATTATAACTTCATTACCAATAATAAAACAATGTAATGAGGTTGGAGGAGTACTATATGGAGTAATAAAAGCATTACTAATAATATATGTAATATTAGCAATAGTATTTTTCGTAATATTTATAACAGGAAAATCAAGCATATCAGATATAATTTCAAGTTCATATATAACAAAATTCTTTTATGAAAATAATATTTTATTAAAATTAATATTCTAATATAAAAGTGACTCGAGTTTAGTAAAATGCTAAAAAACGTAAATTGGAAAATAGTTTTCTGATTTACGTTTTTTCTGTTAATTAAGATATTGCACTTGTTATGCAATTTGAGAGACTGTTTCATAGCTGAAAATTAAATGGCAAAAAAATATATGCTATATGTGAACAAATTGTGAAAATTATTAAAATTTTCCAATAAATGTTGAAAAAACATTGAAACTCTGTTATATTAAAATAGTAATACTGAAATTAGGAGGATGAAATGGCTCAAAAAGACGAAAACAAAAGAGAAAAGAAAAAAGAGAAAAAAAATAAAAAGAAAAAATCAAAAGTACTAAAAAGAGTTTTAATTGGATTGTTAATAGTAATTCTTGTATTAGTAATAGGTATAACATATAAAACACAAAAAAATGGAGGAGGACTTCAAGGGCTACTTTCAGCATTGGTAGGACATGATGGAGAAACACTGAAAAACCTAGAACCGATTCAAGTTTTATTGATGGGAGTAAGTTCTGACAATGGCGGAAAATTAACAGATACAATAATAGTAGGAACATACGACCCTAAAAATCAAAAAGCTTCGTTATTATCAATTCCAAGAGATACATTTGTGGGAAAAAATCCTCAAACTGGAACTGGAATGGACAAGATTAATGCTCTATATCAAAAAAGCCCAGAAAAAACTTTAGAAAAAGTAAATGAACTTACAGGATTAAATATTAAATATTATATGGTTATAGACAATGAAGCATTGATTAAACTTGTGGATGTAATAGGAGGAGTAGATTTTTATGTTCCAATAGATATGGTATATGATGACCCAACCCAAGACTTACATATTGATTTAAAACAAGGACAGCAAAAATTAAATGGAGATAAAGCAGAACAACTTTTAAGATATAGACACGGAAATCTAGATAAAAAGACTGGAAAATATTTAGGAACATATCCTGAAGAATATGGCGGAAATGATTATGGAAGAATGAGAACACAAAGAGAGTTTATGATAGAAACAGTAAAACAAACAATAAATGCAAAAAATATATTAAAAATAAAAGAAATAATTGATATTGCATATGAATATGTAGAAACTAATTTATCAGTGTCAGTAATAAAAGACTATGTTCCATATGCTGTAAATATTGATATAAATAATATACAAAGTGCAGTAATACCAGGAGGTTCATATGGACCACCAACATATCCATTATGGTTCTTTATTCCAGATAGAAAAGAAACAGCAGAACTAATAAAAGAATTATACAGCACAGGAGATGAGGAATCTTCAAAAATAACAGAAAATACAAATTCAAACACTAGCAAAAACACAACTACAAAAACAACAAATAACACGGCAACTAATAGTACAACAAATAATACCGTTAAAAACAACACGACAACTACTGGTAATACAACAAGTTCAAATAGTATAAGGAAAACAGAAGCTGCAAAAGTAAAAATAGAAATTTTGAATGGCTCAAATTCAAGTGCTACATTAATTGCAGTGAAAAAAGCATTAGCAGCCAAAGGCTATAAGGTAACTAAAACGACAAATACAACGGAAACAGAAAAAACAACAATAATAAACAAATCAAATGTTGATGAAAATATAACAGAAAATATCAAGGATATACTTGGAGCAGGAACAGTTTCATCTAGTTCTGTAAGTTCAAGTAATGTAGATATTACAATTATAATTGGAAAAGATTATAAATAAAAAGTAGAAGCTCTGAGTTTAGAGCTTCTACAATAAATATTAATTCAAAATTATTTAAATTTATAGATTGAATCATAATTTTTATATTTTTTCTTTTTTTTATTCTTTTTACTAACTACTAAAAGTAAAACAATCAAAACCAATACAGCAGCACCAGATTGAAGAATAATTACGGGAAATTCGTAAGGTTCTACATTATGACTTGCAACCAAATCTGATGAATAATCAATGCCGTCTATAGTATAAGTAAGTTTTCCTAAGGTTTCACCTTCTGCTATTGGAGCTGAAATATTTTCTTTTAGTTCAATGGAACCGTCTAAATTCGATAAATCAGTATTAGTAGAAGCAAGTACTGAAATATTATCTTTTAAAACTAGCGACAAATCTTTACTATCTTTAGTTGCATTTTCAACTGATAGGGTCTTTATTGCAGTATTTGCAGAGGCAATTTGCTTAATGCCATAATTATTAAATCCATATTCAAATAAATTAATAGTACTTACATATCGACCACTTCTGCCATCAGGTGTAGCTTCTGCACCAAGAACAACAGTAATTAATTCTAGATTATCCTTTTTACTTGCTGCAATTAAACAATTTTTTGCTTGAGTAGTGAAACCTGTTTTTACACCAATAGCATATTGATAATAATATTTACTTTTGGAATCTAGTAAATCATTAGTATTTTTAAAATATCTTTCTTGATATTTATCTGTTGCAGATATAGTACAAGAAGCCATTGAAACAATGTCTCGAAAAGTTTGATTTTTCATACAATATTGTGTAATAAGAGCCATATCATATGCAGTTGTGTAATGATTTTCATCATGAATTCCACTTGGATTAGTAAAATGTGTATTTTTACAACCAATTTCACTAGCTTTTTGATTCATTAAATCTGCAAATTTATCAACATTTCCTGAAATATTTTCTGCAAAAATATAGCCAATCTCATTTGCTGAATGAATTAAAAATAATTCTAATAAATCTTGAACCTTTAAAGCTTCATCTGGTTGAATTGCTGCATTTGAATATCCAGAAGGAATTGACATTACAGCATTTTTACTAGCAGTAAGAGTATCTGTCAAATTATATTTTTCAATTGCAATTATTGCTGTTAATATTTTTGTAGTACTTGCAGGATATAATTTTTTATTTTCATTTTTTCCATATAATAATTTTCCTGTTGATGATTCCATAAGCACAGCACCATCTGAATATATTTGTATATCGGATTCAGTAGATGTTACTGCAAAAGAGGCTGGACGCAATAAATTTATTACTATAATAAATATTGTAAAAATTAAAGTTAGTTTTTTTAATTTCATTTGTTTTTCTCCTTATTTCATGTGTATAAATATCATATCGTATTTCAAAAGAAATTTCAAGAATATTTTAATTATCTAGCAACAAAATTATAAAAAGAAAGGTAGGTTTTTTTATGAGAAGATTTCTAAAAAATAAAAAGATCGTTTTAGTTGTTATTGTTATTTTTTTGAGTATATTGTATTTTATTGCAAATAAATCAATTCAAAAATACAATGATGACTTTATTGAAGAAAATGTTGAGACAATTTCAGAAGAAAAAGAGGAAAAAAATAAAGATATGGAGGTAAAAGAAGAAAGAAAAGAAGAAGTAGTAGAAGATGAAGAAACAAGTGATGTAGATATTGAAACAAATGAAAATAGTGAAGATAATGTAGAGACAAATCAAGAAAAAATTTACATATATGTAACAGGAGAAGTAAATATTCCTGGGGTAGTAATTTTAAATAAAGGAAGCAGAATTTCTGATGCGATTAATGCTGCAGGAGGAGTAACAAATAATGCAAATACAACAAAAATTAATTTAGTATATGTTTTAGAGGATGGGATGAAGGTTAGGATTCCAAGTAATAAAGAATTAAACAATAATTCTAGTTTTGAATACATAACAACAAAATCAGGGGAAGGTGCAAATGAGAATATTAAAAAAGAAGAAAAAACGGAAAATAAAGTGAATAAAAAGACAACAAGCTTAGTTAATATAAATACGGCGACTCAAACTGAACTTGAAACTTTACCAGGAATTGGGCCATCAATAGCCCTGAAAATAATAAATTATAGAAAAGAAAATGGGAAATTTTCTAATGTAGAAGAGCTAAAAAATGTTAATGGTATTGGAGACAATAAATTTGAGGCAATGAAGAAATATGTGACATGCAATTAGTTTATAAATAAAAAAATATATATATTTCTACAAGATTGGACATTTTTTTTACTTTATAAGTAGTAATATATTTAATGGGGATATTTATGAAAAGAAATAAAAGAAAAATTGCATCGATTATTATTATAACATCAATGATAATTTCAATTGGCATTAATGCATATGGATATTCAGGGAGAATTAATTCAAGAGGAGGACATAAAGATAATCAAAATAAAAGTGGTTTAGGAAGTTAGTAGAAGTTACAGTTCAAATAATGGCAAGCTCAACTTCAGCTAATTCAACTAATACAGCTTCAAAGGGTTCGGAAGGTGAAAATTCGGATTCTAATCCGGTTTTTGGAATAGCAACTTTAGGTTTTCTTGGAGGCACTGGATATTGGGATACAAGAAGTTTAAAGGAAAATAAAAAATATATAAAAGTTGAAATATATGGAACTGTGAATGTGAAAAATGTTAAATAATTACTCATAACCCGAAGGTCGTAAGTTCGAGTCTTACCCCCGCAACCAAAGTATAAATGCTTACAGTTTCAATGACTGTGGGCATTTTTTTATGTTTTAAAAATGGTTGCGATAATGCTTTAAAATAGCACTATTGTGTCAAATTGGGGAATAATTGGGAAGTATTTTAACTTTTTTATTCCTCAAAAGACTATGTATATCAGTAAAAAACATGGGAATTTATAAAATGCTTTTTACTGATTCTATTTCCGACAAAGTAATTTTGTGATTTATTGAAAAAAGTAGTTTTTAGTTTGGTATTAATAAATTTTGTAATACGTTTCCTGCACTTTTATTGTGGGAAATGATAGGATGCACATAAAAATTAAATGTTGTAGTAATTTGTGCATGACCTAATCTTGCAGCAACAACTGCTACATCTATATTTTGCGATATTAGCAAAGTAGCATTTGTATGCCTTAAACCGTGAAAATTAATTACAGGTAGTCCAATATCTTTAACAAACTTGACAAACCATTTACTAATAGTAGATGGGTGCATAGGCTTACCATCTGACTGAACAAATAACCTATTAGAATCAGTCCATAATTCGCCGTAAATTGATTTTTGCATTTCATACCATAATCTATATTCTTCAAGCAAAGAAACAACAAAATCAGGAATTGCAACATCTCTTATTGAGCTTTCAGTTTTAGGTGTTTTAGTAAACACTCCTTTGTCTGCTAAATATTGACTTGACTTATTAATACTAACGATTCCATTTGTAAAGTCAATATCAGACCATTCTAGTCCCATAAGTTCACCAAGTCTTACACCAGTAAACAATGTTAAAGTTATTGCTGTTTTATACTTAATTTCATCTGTAGACAATTCATTAAGGTTTGAAAGAAGAATTTTACATTGTTCATCATCATAATATCTTCTTTTAGGTTTTCTACTTCTAGGTGGTTGAACTCTTTCACATGGGTTATTAAATAATAACTGCCAATATACGGCTTTGTGTAGCATAGCTCTTATAAGTCTATGATGTTCTAATATAGTTTTTTGTGATAAAGGTTTTAATGTTCTATAGCCATTATTACATTTAATACGTCTTATTTGAGTATCTTTATCCAACATATCATAGAACTTCATTATATCAGTAGGCTTAATTTTATCTAGCTTAAAGTGTCCAAGGTAAGGCAGAATTCTAGACTCTAACATTCCTAAATATCTTCTGTAGGTAGAAGGGGCTAATTCTTTAGAACCATAATCTCTTTTCCATATTTCAGTAAATTCTTTAAATGTTATAGACTTACCCTCAATAACTGTTCCTTGTTCTACTTCAGCAACAAACTTTGCAAGTTCAATTTTGACTTGTGCTTTAGTTCCATGAACTGTTTTAGTATGACGTATAGGCTTACCGTCTAAATTAAAACCATGACAAACTATTAACCTGTAACTATTTTTGCCTCTTTTTTCAATACTCCCGGCCATTACTCTGTTTCACCTCCTTTCAGGTTATTTAATGGATAGGGAGAATATAACTGTTAACTAACAACATATTATCACAACAGTTAACAAAACGCAAGAGTTAGCTATTAAATATATATGTTTTGGAATTATATGTAAATAAAAAGTAGAAAAATGTCAAAAAAAATTATGAATAATTTGTAGGAATATATGGAAAAAACAGTAATTATTTGGTATAATTAAAAAAAGTATTAGAGGTGAGAAAAATAGATAAAGTTATAGAAACTATTATAGAAATTTTAAAACAATCAGATTTAAAAATAAATTCATATACAAAATTGAATGTTACTTCTGGTCAAAATAAGACAATTGTATGTGTAACAATTGAAGGCGAAAAAGAGTATGTTTTAAAAATTGTAGATGTAACTCCAGAAGAAATGATGCTTGAAAATAAAAATAAGGAAATCAATGAAGCAATAAAATTAGAAATAATATCTTTATCGCAAAGAATATTTAATGAGTTAGAAATGAGTAAGAAATGCCCAAATTTGCCACAAATAAGGATGATTCAAAGTGACTTTTATAGATATATTATATTTAAAGACAAGGCATTTATGTATTACATAGAAGAAAAAATTGAAGGAAATATGTTATCATATAAAGATGAATATACAATAGAAGAAGTGGTTGATTTTATAGAGCAAATGGCACAAAATATTAAAATAATGAGTGAAAGCGGATATGTGCATAGGGATATAAAACCCAATAATATAATAGAGAATAAAGGAAAATATAGCTTAATAGATGGTGGAATTTGTAAAAGAATAGAAGATGATGAAAGTATTACTGTGGTGGGATCGTGCATTGGTACAGCTAGATATTTAGCGCCAGAACAAGAGAATGTCAGTGCAAATATGAAATGGACTTTTCAAACAGATTTGTATCCAGTTGGAATTATTGCTACTGAAATGTTTGTACCTCGAGCGAGAGCATTACCTCATAAGGATATAAGAGATATTCAAATTGTTGCTAAAGAGTGGTTTGAAAAGGATAACAGTAAAAATTCTATAATTTTATTTAAAAAAATAATAGTTAATTTGTTAAATGAAATTAAAGCGCTAAGATATAATAGTATAGATGAGCTTTTATCAGAATTAGAAAAAATGAAGGAAGTGATAAAATGATTTATTTACAACATGGACCGATGTGGAAACCAAAAACGGAAGAATTGTTAGGAAAAAAGTTAATTAGAGGTATTATATGGGATCCAAGAGAAGAAAATATAGAGAGAATAAATACAATAAGACAGGAAAATAGTGAGTATAGTAAAATAAGCAATATAGTTGATTTAAAGTGGTTTTATAGACAATTTCCAAATTCCACAATGAAAAATTTAGAAAATTTAGACTACTTTCCTAATAAAATAATAGATAGAAATTATTTTAGAGATCTAGAAGAGGTAAAATCGAAAGTAAAGAAAATGGTTGAATTTCAAAACATAATGAATATTACAGAGTACCTTTCACCTGCACTATATATGGCAAGTTTTAATGAAAGAATAATAGAAAGATTATTTGATGTAGATGATTTATTTTATGATCTTGTTAAAGAATCAAGTAAAGGAATAATTCTATCATTAATTATACATGAATCAGCTTTTGATAATGATACATATATGAAGGAATTTATTGATGATGTAAGTAATTATATAGGAAAATATACAGGTATATATTTAGTTATTGATAGAGATAATTCTTCAACAATAAGACATAGTTTTTCGGAAACACGATTAGCTAATGTTTTAAAGTTTATTTATTCACTTAAGAAAATGAAATTTAAAGTGATGATTGGATATACTGGAATAGAAAGTATAAATTATATGGCTGTTGGAGCAGATGTTATCGCTACAGGATGGTTTTATTCTTTAAGAAGATTTAATAGACTTGAAAAAGGTTTAGAAGAGTATTCTAATATGGGAAGAGCAAAGAAGAGGTATCTGTCATTAAACTTATTATCAGAATTAACAATTGACGATAATATTCAATCAATACCAAAGGAACAAAAAACAGAATTGTATAAAGTGATTTTTAATGGAAATAGTTTGGATGAGGAGATAAAAACACAAAATTATGAACTTATACCAATAAAAAATACTTTTATTCAGTATTTTGAGGGAATGAATGAATTAAACAATAAATTTGAAGGTATAGAAGAAATTGAAGATAAATTATTAGAATTAGAAAATATGCTTAATAGAGCTATAGAAAATGTCGACTTTTATAATGAGAAAAGACAAGGGATAGGCTCTATAACTAAAAAACATTTGTTAGATTATTTAAATGCAATAAAAAAATTTAAAGAAGAAAACTATATATAAAAAAGAAATTCAAGTACTAAGTTACTTGAATTTCTTTTTTATATATACATTTTGCCATACTAGATATAAAAATAGGACTAACACTATATTTGTGATTTTGAACTTTAGGAGAAATGTATTTGTAATGTGTTGAATTTGTCACTCCTATAAGTCCTATATTGTATAAACTAAATATATTAGAATAATTCTCTTTCAACTTTATAGCTTCCTTATTTGGCATAACAACAAAGGATTTATATGAAAAAGATGTATTTCTAGTAGCTTGCAAGATTGCTTTTTTCCAATCTTTTAATTTTAATTCATAAGAACTAAATTTTAAATTTGGAAACTGAAAGTTAGGACAAATAGTATATTTTCTATTTCCTGATTCAAAGATTATATTAGCTTTTTCTAAAGATAATATAATTGAATTAAGGTAATCTTCAGTGTATCCTGTTTTATTTAATAGATATTTAAATGTTCTAGAAGAGTTTTTGTGTAAATAGCCAACAACTAAAGCATTACTATATACTGATAATAATTCAGTCTGAGTATTATCAAGAGTATTTTCAAAACAGTCAAAATCAACTTCTACAATATCAACGTTGCCGAATCTTGCATTAAATTCTTGTAATATATTAGTATTAGTACTTTTTTTATTTTCCAATTGATTAAAAAATATTTGTTGTAATTCGAATTCACTTTCAAACATAAACGACTCCTTTTTATTTATGATAAGTATATAATAACTATAAAAAAATGTAAATATTTTATTTGTCTTTTTATTATTTTTAGGATATATTTAAATTTTTATCTAACCACTCGTCAAATTCATCATAACTTTTTTTACCAGACTTTATATCATTAATAAATTTTTTAGCTTCTTTTTTCCATTTTTCATAATTTGTTTTGTAGTATTCAATGTCTGGATTTCTTTTTACAGCCATAGCTTTTTTTGCATATATTTGTCTGTATTTACCATATACAGGTTCTTCGTTTTCTTTTCTTTTTTGAGATGTTTTTATTCCATATTCTTTACAAGTAATACCTTCTGCATACTTACCATTGCAATATAAAGTGGTATTTTTATCAGAAAAAAAGTATTTACCACAAACTTGACATTTCTTTATATAATCAACATCATTTAATACTATATGATAAAGAACAATATAAAAATATGTATATAGATTATTAGTTTTAAAATCATATTTATTGCTAACTATTTTTTTACCATCAGGATCATTTTTAGTCATAGTATTTATGAGAAAATCTTCATCAGATAAAGGATTAGAGATACCTTCTTTAATTTTATCAAAAAGTTCATGCATAAAACTTTCATCAGGGAAAGAAAAGTTTAAAGAATAATCACAAATATAATCTTCAGATATTTCTCTTAATTCTTCAGTAATATTTTGAAAGATATAGAATCTTTGAGCATTATTTAATTTATTTAATCTTTTTTCTCTATTATTACTAAATACATAATCGACAAAATTCCTAAATAATAATTGCATTTTTATTAAGGATTTTTTTTCTGTTTTGAAAAAAGTTTCTGCACATTGTTTCAACAATTCCTTATTAGCAATATAAAGAGGTTTATTTATGCCTATATTGATAATATCTTTGTCAAATCCTTTAAAAATTTTACTTAGCTGAATCTTAGGTATTCTATCTAGATATATAAAGATAAATGTACAAAAGAATTTAAAAAAGTCATCAAGATTATTAAAATTCAAATTTAAAAATCCTGTTAAATTATCACCTAATGCCATTTTTTTATAATTGTAATCTATTATTAAGTCTAAGTTCAGTTTTTCCATATTGCGTACCAATAGTACATTCTCTGGAACAGGTGGAACATTTTTATCTACTAATGAAAGAAATACTTCGTCAAAAGAATCATCTTTTCTTTTAACTTTAGTTTCTTTATATAATTCATCCACAATTTTTTTCTTACTTTTACTAGATAAATTAACTTTACTTGTATCAAATATAACAGAAAAAAATCTAGTTATTTCAATTGGATTACTTTTGTCGTATAAATTTAATTCTATCGAGTATTTATTTGGACTTTTCATATTTTTCCTCCGTGTTAACAGTAGAACTAGATTATAGTAGTGTCTTTTAGTGTTATCAATTCTCAAAAACTTTCATTAAAAATCTTGTACTTGTTAACTGAAATTAGTATAATTCAATTGTTAACAAAAGTCAATAGGTACCGTTGAATAAAGAAAGGAGGATTCAATATTGGACTTAAAAACAGTAGAAAGAACAACATTAACCATGAAAGAAGCAGCAGAATATTTAGGAATTAGTTATTGGCTGGCTAATCAGTTAGTAAGAAGAAAACAAATACCTTGTTCAAAAATTGGAGGCAAGTTTTTGTTTAGAGTACAAGCATTAGATGAATATTTAACTAAAAAAGAAAAAGATTCAATGGCTAATTAACTGAAAGAAAGGTGAAAGGAGGTATGGCAGAGGTATCATGGATTAAACTTAGTACAAATATTTTTTCAAACAGAAAAGTTGCATTATTACTGAATGAACGTGATGGGGATACGTACTTCAGAATATGGATACAATTGTTAACTATTGCAGGACAATGCAATTCAAATGGAAAATTAATTATAGGGGAGAATAGTCCATTAAATGTGCAACAATTATCGAAAATTTTAGGAAAATCCGCTAAAAAAGTTGGAGAAATATTAAATAAGTTTATAGATTTGAGGATGATAATTTTTGAAAATAACTGCTATGAAATAAGAAATTGGGGAAAGTATCAAAGTGCAGATAAATTAGAAGAAATACGAAAAAATAATAGAGAACGACAAAGAAAATTTCGTGAAAAAAGTAAAATGCAAGCTAACGTTACAGAAATGTTAGAGTAACACTATAGATAAGAAAAGAAAAAAGTAGATAAGATTTATTACTAACTGAAAGAAAAAAATTATAAGTTAAGTAATAAAAAAGCTAGTATAAGCCGTTAAACTAAATACTAACTTTAATCAAATTTTATAATAATATTTTAATTTAAAATCTTAAAAAAGTAAAGAAAAAATTAATAGAAGGAGGAATTTATATGAGTGAGAAAACTAAAAAAGAGCCAATAACATATTCAAGATATGGAGACTATTTAATACCAAATTTAATATTGGACAATGGAAAAGTTAGACCTAAAATTGGAAGATATGGAAGGCTAAGATTAAAATTTTTAAAGGAAGAAATGAAACCAGTTTATACAAAAATGTTAATGGAAGATACACTGACAGATTATTTATTAGAAGTAGATGCTAGAGCTACAGATATGGAAAATATGTTGATAAATGAGATGAAAAAATATCAAAACATTGATGAAAAATTAAAGGAAAAAGATCAAATGAAGTGGGTTGGAGCAATGAATATGATAGCATATTCTGCAAGAGAAATGGTAATGGGAAAATGTATAAACACTTATAATATTTAATGAAAAAAGTGCTTGAATTTAATAAAAATTCAGGCACTTTCCTATAAAAAAAGCTATATTAAATTATAAAAAGAGAGCATATTTATTGTCTAGCAAGCACTGAATTTGTGCACTCACACAAATTCGAACATGGGATATCCCAAACCCAAAAAAGGAGGTAATAATGAGAAAAAGAGAAATAAAATTAAGTGTATATCTTAATGATGATGAATGGAGAATGTTAACTTTAAAAGCAGAAAAAGTTGGATATAACAAATCAGCCTTAGTAAGAAGTTTAGTAGAAGGATTTAAACCCAAAGAAAAACCATCAGATGAATTTTACGAAGATCTAAATTCAATAAGGAAAGTTGGAAATATATTAAATCAAATTGCAAGAAGAGCACATTATCAAGGATATATTGAAGATGAAAAATTTTTAAGAAAAATGGAAAATGAATTACAAAATCTTATATTGAATATAAAGAGAAAATATTTGTTGCCAGAGAAAAAATAAAGTATGATAAATCTGTCGAATTTTGTAAGAAAGAAAATTCGACAGATTATTTGCAATATGTGGAAAAAATAGTAAATCTATGATAAAATGCTAGTAAATATTTTTGAAGGGAGAAAATGGTATGAAAGAATTAGAAGATAAAATAGTAAAATTTGCAGAAGATAGAGATTGGTTACAATTTAATACACCAGAAAATTTAGCAAAATCAATATCTATTGAGGCAGGAGAATTATTAGAGTGCTTTCAATGGAATAATAATTACAATAAAGATGAACTTAAATATGAGATTGCAGATGTTATGAATTATTGTATTCTTTTATGCCATCAAATAGGAGTTGATCCTAAGCAAATAATTTTAGATAAAATGAAAATATCTGAGAAAAAATATCCTGTAGAAAAAGCTAAGGGAGTTAGTACAAAGTATAATAAATTGTAATATATGAAAGGAAAAAGATATGTCATCAGTTACCAATAGAATTAAGGCAATAAAACAACCCAGAGGAGGATATATTAATCCTAAAGAATTCAAAGAAATATTATTGAATGATAAGAATAGTTTAAATAATGAAGAAAATATACATGCAAGTATTATAGGTATGGCTGTTGATTATTTATCGAGAATAAATATGGGGGATACTAAAGAAGAGGCATTTAAAATATCACTAATTGGAGCACAGATAATACAACAATTGGATAAAGCTCAGAAATTATTAAAGAAAATTAAAGGATTAGATGATAATTCAATTGTAGCAGCATGTAAATTAGTTGGGTACGATGTATGCTTTAGAGCAGGTATAAATTTTTTTAAACCAGTAGAAAATATCAATCCAGATAAACATACTATAGAAAATATAAGAATTATGGTTAACAGAACAGAAATTTTTATTAAAGAATACGGGCCTATAAAAGAAAACGGAAGGACTTTTAGTGGTGGCTATACACAAACGATAACATCCGGTGATGCTGATTTTATGACAGAAGATACTTTATGGGACTTTAAAGTTTCTAATGATAAACCTAAAAGTGCACATACTTTACAATTACTAGTATATTATTTGTTAGGAACACATTCTAATAAGGAAAAATATTCAAAAATAAAGAATTTAGGTATTTTTAATCCAAGATTAAATAAAGTTTTTCTAATTGATATAGATAAAATTAGTGAGGAAACCATTAAATTAGTTGAAAATGAGGTAATAGGTTATAAAAAAGATAATTCTGATGGATTAAAAAATGATGAAGAATTCTTTACAATTACGGACTTAACTAAAATTTTAAAATGTTCAAGATATAAAGTTATGCAATTATATAGTAATGAAGGATTACCTTTGAAAAAATGTAAAAATAAATATGTACTAACTAGAAATGAATTATTAGAA
>OGWV01001592.1_pt1 | contig 14174 bp, 13 predicted proteins | sample 1576081 | NCBI WGS metagenome assembly OGWV01 (sample SAMEA3541541, study PRJEB24748) | human gut metagenome | biome: human gut; feature: human-associated habitat; material: faeces | place: China | collected 2012 | reverse complement strand
GCTTGTGTCCAAGGTGCTGGACCTGGGTGTCCACCCGGATGCAGCACAGAATTTCAATGGTAGCCGGGCAATGGTTTTTGAAGCGGCAGCCAATGCAGGAGGGCATCTCGCCGGGGGTGTTGACCAGCACGCTGCCGCTGTTCATGACCTCTTGAATGGAGGGACTATGGACGGTGCGGCCCTTTTTCTTCAGATAGGTGGGCGTGCAGAAAAACAGCTGATCCCGGTCAAAAATGGCAATTTCCAAGCGCAGAGAATTGGCAATCGCCAGGGACAGACGTTCAATGGATGGGCGGATAGCTTCCATCTGATACATGCAGATTCCCTCCTTTATCCCCTGATACCGTTGCAAAATCCGTGAAAACAGAGCAAAATAGGAATGCAGAGGCTGTTTTCGACATTATAGCACGCATGCTGCCGAGTTGCCAACATCGAATTTTTGTGTGACAATGTTTGCCACATGGCAAACAATTTCTCCTGACTTTGACAACTTTTTGCCGCGGGGCTGCGGTTCCACTTTTTATTCTCTCCTGTGGAATTGAACCAATTCTTACCGCTTTTATCCAACGAATAAAGTTGCCATAAACTGCCGGCGGTATAACCTTCCGTTCCTGCCCCAGGCAATAAATGATCCTGTATAACAAGTATTCCTTCTTTTGTGAGCACCATATTCCGTTGTAGGACAGATCCATCCACACATTGGTCATCCAACACAATTCGTCCATAAGAATCTCCCTCCCGCGTTTCTGCCATGGCTTCTCTTACTGTGTTCGGATTAAACAATGTTCCTACTTTCTCGTGAATATATTCCTCACCCGGATGAGAAACCTTATTATAGGCGCGTATCATAAAATCTAATACCGATTTCTTCGCTCCGCTTTTTGCCGTATGCTTCCAATCACAACCAATATACCGATAATCATTCAGACTAAAATCTGCGGCTACATCCAGATTCACAAAACAGACATTCTTGTCCGGAAGAACAACTTTCACAGCTTTTCCTTCTTTACCCAAGTCAACCAAAGTCACGTTTTTACTCCAGTTCTCTAACGTGCTACAGTCATGCAGCAACCTGTTTCCTGCCTTTCCAATCAACCGGACATTCTTAATATAAATCTCTTCACCCGGTTCTCCCTGAAAGCGGAATGTCATCTTTCTCATCCCCCGCATTGCAGTATCACCGGAAATCTCCGTAGACTGACTGAAATCAACACAATCTGTAAACCAGCTATTAGTGAACAACCGGCTGCCCTTCTCATCAAACGGGAATCCACTCCCGTTCTCTTTCATCAGAACGACAGTATTGCCATGACGCACATCGGTAGCATGCCTCTGTACACCATGAAACAGAGGGTTATCATCCACTTCAAAGTAATTAATCGTACCACGCAGATTTGGATGCTGATGAGTGCCGGATGCATACAAGTCACTCATTATAAACGGGGTTCCCGCTTCAGAAGAGGCTCGCAATAGCAGCTGGTCGGGTATATCCGTTTTTCCCTTCCGATTTGTACGGGTGGTGACCAGAGAAGTACGAACAGGAGAATCTGATTTTTCAAAAAAGGTAGGCAACAGGGCTACCTCTGCAAGAGCAGCCCAATCACAGGCCTGCCGAAGATTCCATCCCGGTTTGAAGTACTTAATATCTAAATTAGGGTATCCGATAGTAAATAACTTCCAGGCAGCTTTTCGAAAAGAAGCATCACCGGTCAGGCGTGCCATCTTTTCAAATACCAGTATCCAGTTGTTATAGGCAAAGAAATAATCATCTCCATATTCGGGCATATAACCGCTGGGAGCCTGTTGGTCACGATAGCGTTCGAACCACCGTCTTATTTCCGGAGTCTTCAACAACGCCACTTTATCACTCTCAATGGCAATATTGATGATGTCATTCAAATGAATGGAAGCATAGAGAGTCGCAGTTTCATCTACGTCTTTATTACGATACCAAAAGTGCCACATCTTATCAACATACTCTTTCCAATGGGAAACGCCCGGAGCATCGGGGAACAAATTACACATCCGTACAAACCCCAATGCACGTTCCTGTCCCTGATTATTATCAATTACAAAATCAGGATCAAAGTGAAGATCGGCAAAACGAATCATCACTTCATCAGCTCCCATTGGCAGACGGTCATTGTCCTGCAATATTTCATAGGCCAGCGCCAAGTTCTGCAATGCAAAGAAATCATCCTTGCCGTGCATCAGTTTCTCATTTTTCTTCCATTCACGAATGGCATTCCCAAACACCTGCTCTGACATATCCAGGTAACGCTTCTCGTGCGTTGCCTTATAGAAAACAGCAGATGCCGACATCAGATTAGTCACCCAACGGACATTTTTAGCCCTTATTTCTTTTACGATCCGTTCCTCACTGTATTTCTGCGTCAGCAAATCAAAAGCTGCAGAAGCCTTAGGGAGAAAATCCGCCCGGCATAACTCCTGTGCATAAACATTACATACCAGCAATAATCCGATAAGCAAAAAACAAGATTTCAGTTTCATAGCCTTCATAGCCGATCTATTAATTATTCACGAATTTATAAACTCTCCATTCCGAAAGACCGCACACAGCAAAGATGTCCGTGCAGCAAAGAATAGATTAAAACTATTCTAACTGTAAGTTTTCTGTTCCTGTTGCCGTATGGAATTGCACACTATTACTACCCGCCTTTTGTTGCATATAATCACTTTTGGATATGTATTCAGTATTTAAATCCACAGCCTTGCCGTTGACCTTATATTGTCCGTTATATGACATTTCCGGTGAAAAGAAAGTCAGCCCATTCGGAGGGGCGCAGCGCCGAGCTTGCGAGTGCCGCCCTCCCGTGTCATTGCGAAGAGGGCGAAGCCCGACGTGGCAATCTCAAGTAGGCACCTGCGATTTCGCCGGAGCCCGGCTGTCCCCGCCCTTACGGCAGTATATCGCATAACAAAACCGGGACACACCCTGCGGCGTGTCCCGGTGCTGTGCGCTTACTGCAGCGCGTACTTCTTTGTATAGGCGTGGTAGAGGTCGGTATAGTCCTTGCTGCCGCCCTCCTTGACCTCGGTGAGGTACTCGTGCGTGTCGAAGCTGCCTGCACTCGTCTCGATGAGAGAGACGGCGATGTTCGAGCAGTGGTCGGACACGCGCTCGTAGTTCGTCAGCAGGTCGTTGAGCACGAAGCCGTTCTGGATCGTGCACTTGCCGCTCTGCAGGCGCTCGACGTGCCCGGAAATAACAGGGCAACTCCAATTTATTGAGCCGCCCTGTTCATAAAATACGTTGCTCTTAATTACAAATTTCTATCTATAAGTTGTACTTTCTGTTCGATAAGCTGCATATCTTCCCGAATTTTTTGCATTTTCCGTTCCATCTCTTTTAACAAGCCACCGGATTTCTTCGAGGATATATTCAAAAATCCTATATTATTCTCATAGGTTTTCAACTCGCCTTTTTTCTGTTCATACATGCGCAAAAGTTTTTCTCTCTCCCGATAGAGTTTATCGTGGTTCGTATCGGCCATTTGCTGTACCGTAGCCGAGAAGTTACTTAACCGATTGCGATTCTCATTCATATTCAAACGGGAGAAAAGAGTATCGAGTAAAGACTGATATTCTTTATATATTTTATCTTTCTCTTTAAAAGGTACATGACCGATCGAATTTCCCATGCGGAGATACTCAATGCTGTAAAGGATGAGCTCAAGGCGGCGGGCTATGACCTGGAGGTGGTAGAGTTCACCGATTATGTGCTGCCCAACACCGCACTGGAGCAGGGGGATCTGGACGCCAATTACTTCCAGCATACGCCGTATCTTGAAAACTTCAACGAGGAGAACGGCACCCATCTGGTATCTGTAGGCAAAATACACTACGAGCCCTTCGGCATCTACGCAGGCAAGACCTCTGACCTTTCCGCTATCCCCGACGGCGGCTCCATCGCCATACCCAACGACGGCACAAACGAAGCCCGCGCGCTGCTTCTGCTGGAGGCTCAGGGCCTCATCAAGCTCAAGGAGGGCATCACCTTTACCGCTACCGTGCTGGATATAGCCGAGAACCCCAAGAATCTCAGCATCAAGGAGATTGAGGCAGCCCAGCTGGCTCGCTCCCTTCAGGACGTGGACGCGGCGGTCATAAACGGCAACTACGCCATTCAGGCAGGCCTCAAGGTAAAGGACGCCCTTGCCATAGAGGATAAGGACTCCATCGCCGCCGACACCTACGCAAACGTGCTGGTAGTAAAGGAAGGCCATGAGAACGACGACGCCACAAAGGCGCTGCTTGCCGCCCTCCAGAGCGACACCGCCAAGAAGTTCATGGAGGAAAAGTACGAGGGCGCTGTCATAGCGGCGTTCTAAGGCATACAGCCATATAAATTTATTGGAGCCCCGGCAGGGGCTCTTTTTTTTGGTTATAATAAACGATAATATATTATTTAAGGTGTTATTTTTAATGACGCAGGAATTGCACCGGTACCGTATAAAAAATGGCGGCGCGGTGGCAAAAGCGGCGCAAATAGGGCATAAAGGCCGAAGGATTTACTCTTAAGATAATAAAGAAACAAGATTGACAAAATCTATACAAAAGTTTATTATTTTAATGCAGGAATAACTGCATAAAATAAGTAAGGGAGAAGGAAAAGAATGGATAATCTGCTGCATTTTGTTCAGACAGTGAACAGCTATCTTTCGGACTATGTTCTGGTGATACTTCTTATCGGCGTAGGCCTCTGGTACTCCATAAAGACCAACTTCGTTCAGGTGCGCTGCTTTAAGGAGGGCATGAAGAAGGTATTCGGCAACCTCAAGCTCAACGGCGAAAAGCATGAGAGCGGCATGAGCTCCTTCCAGGCTCTCGCCACGGCTATCGCCGCCCAGGTCGGCACGGGCAACATCGTGGGCGCCTCCGGCGCGATACTCACCGGCGGCCCCGGCGCGATATTCTGGATGTGGGTAATAGCCTTCTTCGGCATGGCGACGATATACGCGGAAGCCGTGCTGGCGCAGAAGACCCGCATAAAGGGCGAGGACGGCCAGATAAAGGGCGGCCCCGTCTACTACATAACCACGGCCTTTAAGGGCGGCTTCGGCAAGTTCCTCGCTGGCTTCTTCGCCATAGCCATAATACTTGCGCTGGGCTTCTTCGGCTGCATGGTGCAGTCCAACTCCATAGGCTCCACCTGCTCCACCGCCTTCGGCATACCCAGCTGGGTAATGGGCGCCGTGCTGGTGGCTATCTGCGGCTTCATATTCCTCGGCGGCGTGCAGCGCCTTGCCTCCGTCACCGAGAAGATAGTGCCCATAATGGCGGCCATATTCCTCGTAGGCGGCCTTGCGATACTCATAGCGCGCATCAAGTACGTCCCCGCCACCTTCGGCATGATATTCAAGTATGCCTTTAAGCCCCAGGCCATAATCGGCGGCGGCTTCGGCGCGGCGCTGAAGATCGCCCTCAGCCAGGGCGCAAAGCGCGGCCTGTTCTCCAATGAAGCCGGTATGGGCTCCACCCCCCACGCACACGCCCTCGCCAACGTCGCTGAGCCCCACGATCAGGGCTGCGTAGCCATGATAGGCGTGTTCATCGATACCTTCGTGGTGCTGACCCTCAACTCCCTGGTGATAATCTCCACCATGTACACCCCCGACGGCGTGCTGGCTAACGGCTATATGGGCGCTGTGGTGGATACCATAGGCAAGGCAAATCTGGCCCAGACCGCCTTCGGCACCGTGTTCGGCGCCAACTTTGGCAATATGTTCGTGGCTATCTGCCTGTTCTTCTTCGCCTTCTCCACCATACTGGGCTGGAACCTCTTCGGCAAGATCAATATGCAGTACCTCTTCGGCGACAAGTCATATAAGATCTACACCGTGATAGCGCTGGTGTTCATCTTCCTCGGCACCCTCGCCTCCAACGACCTGGTCTGGGAGCTTTCCGACATGTTCAATCAGCTCATGGTCATCCCCAACGTCATAGCCCTCTTCGCCCTCACAAAGATGGTTCAGGGCTGCACCAAGGGGCTCAAGAAGTAGGAAACAGAAAAAGAGAAGCAAAAAAAGAGCCCTGCGGGGCTCTTTTTGCGTACCGTTTATTTGTTTAACGTTATCTCCGAGGGCAGCCAAAGCTCAAAGCCGGGGTGGAAGTAATAGCTCGCGGTGCAGGAAAGCTCGCCCTCGCTGCCGCTCCATTTCCATTGGGAGGTATCCTCAGGCGGTTCGGTGAAATATTCGGCGCAGTCCTTTTGCAGCTTTTCCACCGACTCCGGCGCTTCAAGGGCTATGCCCGCCAGCCTCCAGAAAAGCGGGTAGTCGTCTGAAACAAAGGCGCTCAGCTGCTCCTCGTCCCCCGGCTTCTGATTATAGCCGAAGCTGATGCCGCACTGCCGCTCCACGCCGCCAAAAAGCAGCATATTGACCATTACGACCGTCTCGCAGCCCTTTTTCGTGAGCCGCATTATGGCGATGTCGTCCGGAACCTTGTCGGTGGTCATGCGGGCGTCCTCCGCCTTGTAGCCGTCAAGCCCGGCCTCATCCAGCGCCCATTCCATCTCCCTCACGTCCTCCGGCGGGAAGGTATAGTCCCCGGGGTCAAATTTTTCGGCGCTTTTGCAGGCGGTGAGCAGGAGCAGGGGAAGGATAAGGGTTGTTATCAGGCGCTTCATACTTTACTCTCCTTTATTTATTTTATTATTTTCGCGGCCTTCAGCACCATGCACGCCAGCAGCAGGAAGCCCAGATAGCCTATGAGCACGTAAACTATGTTCATAAGGCGGTTGAAGGGCAGCAGCAGGCTTGCCACTATACCTGCGGCGGCCAGTATCACGGCTATGCGCTTGAAGCGCAGGGAGCCCTCCTCAGCAAGGCGGAAGGCGGTCTGCCAGAGCAGCGGCACCGAGGCCGTGTATATGCCGGTGACTATCAGTATAGAGAACACCCCGCTCATCACGGGGCTTATGTGTCCCGCAAGTATCAGCATGGGTATCTGCGCCCCCGCAAGCTCGTCTATGTTGAGCATTATCGCAAAGTATATGAGCAGCATACCTATATAAAAGGCGATAACGCCGCCAGCCGCACCGGCGGAAGCGCTCCTGATGCTGCTTGCGCTCTTGCCGATGGAGGTAAGGTAGCTGGCCAGCCATACCACGCTTATGCCCACGTAGCTTATGGACGCCAACACCCAGCTGCCGGAGGCCCGAAGAAGCTGCATATTGGGTATTTTGGCGATAGTCCCGGCGGCAGCGCCCAGGTCGGAGCGGCATATGGTGATGACACCCATGAGTATGACCATGACTATCATAACAGGCCCTATGCGGCCCAGTATGCTCACCAGATTGTTCAGCCCCAGCATGACGGTTGCGCAGGCCAGCACGCCCACGGCTATGGCGCCGATTATGCGGGAAATGCCGAAATACTGCTCCACGGCTGCGCCCGCCGCCGCCACCATGACTATGAAGCAGAGGTAAATGGATACCGTGGTGAAATAGTGATACGCCCTGCCCAGCCTTTTGCCGCAGTAGTATACGTATACGTCCTCAGGCTTTTTGAACTGCTCCCGGTAGCCTGCGCGGATGAAGGACACCGCGGCGAATATCAAAAGGCCCATGCAAAGGAGTATGCTGAAAAGCCCCGCCATGCCGTAGCAGGCGAAGTATTGAAGTATCTCCTGACCTGTGGAAAAGCCGGAGCCCATCATGTAAGCCACATACGCCCCGGTTATACCGGCGGCGGCCCTTATATCTATTTTTTCCGAAGCTCCGGCCCTGCCCGCAGCGGCATTTATGGTCAAATTTTCAGAGCGCATATTAGCACCTCTTTTGTCTGAATAAGTGAACTGATGGTATTAAAATAACAAATAAGAGGGCAAATGGCAATACCGATTTTACTGGACAACCGTCCCCATTTCCTATAAACTCTTATATGGCCCTGGCCGCAAAGAAAGCGTAAATATTATAATTTACATATAAGGAGAACCAAAATGCGGATAACTACGCCGGAAAACGACATTCAGAAGGTACTGTTCACACAGGAGCAGATAAATGCCCGGGTTAAGGAGATGGGTGCGGAGCTTGCGGAGGAGTACCGGGGCAAGCAGCCTCTTATGGTGTGCATACTAAAGGGTGCGTCGGTATTCTATACCGACCTTTGCAGGGCAATGGACTGCGGGGTGTTTATGGACTTCATAGCGGTGTCCAGCTACGGCGCTAGCTCCAAGTCCACAGGCGTTGTGCGGATAATCAAGGATCTGGATTCCAACATAACCGGCCGCCACGTGGTGATCGTGGAAGACATAATAGACAGCGGCCTTACACTCCAGTACCTGAAGGAGCTGTTCGCCTCAAGAAAGCCCGCTTCCATGAAGACGGTATGCCTTCTTGATAAGCCCTGCCATGGGGGCGGGATAGGCGCGGACGCGGTGGGCTTTGACATACCTGACGAGTTCGTGGTGGGATACGGCCTGGACTATGCGGGCCATTACCGCAACCTGCCATACATAGGCGTGCTAAAGCGGGAGGTGTATGAGTAGGGGGGGATATAGACATTTTGCTTCGTATCCGATAAAATAATATCAGGCAGCAATGATGCTATTCATATTATTCAGGAGATCGGTGCTATGGATGCGACAAAGGGGAATATTTACGAGATACTCAACGGGAACAGGCAGTTTCTGATCCCCGTTTATCAGCGCTGCTACAGCTGGGACATTGAACAATGCGAGCGCCTTTGGAACGACATAGTAGAAATGCAGAAAAGAAAAAGGGACGGTCATTTTGTCGGCTCCATCGTAAACATTGCGGAAAAGGCCATGCCTACCGGAATTCAGAAATACATGATAATCGACGGGCAGCAGCGTATGACTACCCTTACGCTGCTGTTTATAGCATTGAGAGAATATGCAATACAAAATCCGGGGGATACGACGATTAACGCCCGGCGTATTGACAATATGCTATTAAAGAACGAGTATGAAAGCGGCGACGACAGATATAAGCTCCTTCTTACCGAAACAGATCGGGAAATCCTCATCGCCTTGGTTGAAGGAAAGCCCATAGCGGAGAATACAAAATCAAGGCTGCTCGATAATTACAGTTTTTTTGCGGGGAAAATAGCGGACATGGAGCTCCTTCCGGCAGAGATTTATGAATCCGTAGGCAAGCTTCAAATCGTAAACATTACACTTGACAGAACGCTTGACGACGCGCAGGCAATATTCGAGAGCCTGAATTCAACGGGAAAAGCTCTTTCGGAGTCCGACCTGATACGCAACTACGTTTTAATGGGCCTGGAGCCGAAGGAGCAGGCATATATCTATGAGCATCTATGGCGGCCGATGGAGAAGCTGTTTATGTATGAAACGCAGGACTCCGTTATGGACAGATTCTTCCGCGATTACCTGACGATGAAGCTTGCATACATACCCAAGCAGGGAAGGGTTTATGAGGAATTCAAGCTATACCACCTTAACTGTGAGTTTGAAACGATACGCGAGCTGTGCCAGGATCTTCTTACTTACGCTAAGTACTATACGGATATTGTTTACAAGCGCAGCGATAATCCCGCGTTTAAGCTTCTGTATGAGGATATTATAGACCTGCGGATGGAGGTTTCGTATCCGTTCCTGCTCAGAGTGCATAACGACTTTGCAAAGCATATTATTTCAGAGGAAGAATTCATCGAGATAATGCGCTTGTGCATAAGCTATGTCCTGAGAAGAAGCATCTGCGATATGCCGACGAATTCTCTCAATAAAACCTTTGCAACGCTTAAAAATGAAATACGCACAGAAGATTACCTGAATTCGATAAAGGCGTTTTTCATATTGTGCGAAGGGTATAAGGATTTCCCGAATGACGATAAATTCACCGCTGCTTTTGCAGCGAAGGATATTTATAATATGCGTTCCCGCAACTTCATTCTCAGCCATTTGGAAAACTATGGAAACAAGGCTCCTATACAAATAAAAAACTATACTATTGAACACATTATGCCCCAGAACGGCAATTTAAGCGTAAGCTGGCAAAAAATGCTTGGGCCGCAGTGGAAAGAAGTACAGAGAAGATATCTGCATACAATAGGGAATCTGACTCTTACGGCTTATAACTCTGAAATGAGCGATAATCCATTTATGACCAAGATGAATATGGAAGGCGGCTTTAAAGAAAGTGCGCTCAAGCTGAACGGATTTGTAGTAAAGCAGACGGAGTGGAATGAAGGCACTATAAAAGAGCGGGCTGACCAGCTTGCGAAAAAGGCACGGGAAATATGGGCGTTCCCGACCATGACGAAGGCCGAGCTTGCTCCCTATTGTGCGGAAAATAAGCCAACGGAAAGATACAGCTTGGATACATACGCCCCCAACGAATTTACAAGAGCTTTGTTTGAAGCTCTTGACCGCCGCATCCTGAACCTGTCACCCGACGTCAAGCGCGAATTCAAGAAGCTGTATGTTGCCTATAAGCTCGACACCAATTTTACCGATATAATTTTTATGAAGCAGAGATTGCGGATTTTCGTGAATATGAAGTTTGCGGAAGTCATCGATCCAAAGGGCATCTGCCGCGATGTTACCGGTCTGGGGCGCTGGGGTAACGGCGATGTGGAGCTTTCAATGGAACACATATCTGATACGGATCAAGTCATGGAGATAATCGAGCAGTCGTTTAAGCTTCAGGCGGATAGCGATTAAGTGTTCTCTTCATCATAACAACAAAAGACCCCCGCAAGGGAGGTCTTTTATTATTGGCGGAGCAGGTGAGATTCGAACTCACGGACGGCTTTCGACCGTCACACGATTTCCAGTCGTGCCCGTTATGACCACTTCGATACTGCTCCACGATCAGTGCGGACGAGCCTACGTCGCCGCACTTGATTATGATACAATACTTTTCACATAATTGCAAGAGGAATATGCTAATTTTCTGCCGTGCAAGCTATTTACTTCAGCCTGTCAAAAAACCTTGGGGTTATTAAGGGGCCGCAGCCCCTTATGTTCAATCCGGCTCTGACGACATGTGCGTCAGAACGGATGAAAACCCAGAGGTTTTCGTACTCTGCATTCGGTGCTGGCCGCGCCATAGGCGCAAGCAACGAATGAAAAAAACTCGAAAAAGTGGCGCTTAGCCACTTTTTCGAAAGCCTCACTTTATGGATTCCAGCCGCTCCCGGAAGCACCGGGCAACTATCTCATACCCTTTTTCGGTGGGGTGCAGGCCGTCGCCGGATATGAGCTGGCTAAAGGGGCTGCCTATGCACTCGAGAAATGCGGAGCGCACGTCAACAAAGGGCAGCTCCTCCGACCGGGCCAGCTTTGATATGGCGACGGAATACAGCTCCTGATAGCGGTATATGGAAAGAGGCGTACCGAGGAACTTCAACAGGCTGCACCTGTCAACACCTTTGGATATTATGTATTCATAGTACTTATCGGAATCCACCGGCGGCAGCGACATTAGTACCGGTGTTATGCCTGCGCCGCGCAGCAGTCCTATGCATTCCCGCATGGTGGCTTCAAAATCGGCAAGGGCTGTGACGGGCTGATGGGGGTAGTCCGGATCCCGGCCTATGGCCGGCCAGTCGAAGTTGCAGTCGTTCCCGCCGTATTCCACCAGGGCGTAATCCGGCCTTTCCCCGGCAGCGATGGCCTTTTTAATGAGCCCCAGCCCGCGTTCCGCGGTGTAGCCGAAGCGGGAGCGGTTATCAAGAGCTATGTCCAGCCCCTCCATCTGGGGCAGAAAAACCTCGGTATAGCAGGAGCGGTACCTTCCGCCCTCATACACCGTGCCCTTCATTATAGAATCCCCGAATATTATGGCGGTCTTTTCCGGCATGTGAACCTCCCATATGAAGTATGAAGCGCAAAAATCATACAATAATTTTAAGTATATTATAACGGGGCAAGGTTAAAGGGCGGTTAAAGGAATGTGAATTAAAAGGAAACACCGCCCCAGGCAGCGGGACGGTGTTTTATTTGCGTGCTGCAAAGATCAGTCGTCTCAGGTATCGCAATCCTCGTCGGGATTCGGAGTGACCGCGGGAGGCGTTATGATCTTTGAGCTGTCCTTGGGCTTGGCTACGACCACACAGCGCTGGTTGCGTGTGCCCAGGCCGCTGTTCCAGCTTTCGCCGTATACCCGCGCCGTTCGCACCGATCAGCGTGACGACCTCACCCTCGTTGACCTCGAAGGAAACGCCCTTGACGGCGTGGATGCTGCCGTAGTAAACGTGAAGATCGTTCACCTGTAAGATCTGTCCCATCGTTAGGCCTCCTTCTGCTTGCCGAGGTAGGCTTCAATGACCTCGGGATTGTTCTGAATGTCTTCGGGTGTGCCCTTGGCGATGACATGGCCGAAGTTCAAAACGGCAATGCCCTCGCAGATGTTCATGACGAGGTTCATGTCGTGCTCGATGAGCAGCACCGCGATCTTGAACGTATCGCGGATGGAGCGGATGTTTTCCATCAGCTCAGCCGTCTCGCTCGGGTTCATGCCGGCGGCGGGCTCGTCAAGAAGCAGCAGACTCGGGTTCGTGGCCAGCGCACGGAGAATTTCCAGTCTGCGCTGCGCGCCGTAAGGCAGGGAGTTCGCCTTGGCGTTTGCAAGGTCTTCCATGTGGAAGATGGACAGAAGCTCCATCGCGCGCTCATGCATGACGCGCTCTTCCTTCCAGAAGCGGGGCAGGCGGAAAATGCCCTCGGGCATCGTGTAGTGCATCTGCGTGTCCATCGCGACGGTGATGTTTTCTTCCACGCTCAGCTCGCCGAAAAGGCGGATATTCTGGAATGTGCGCGCGATGCCCGCGCGGTTGACCTGCGCGGTGTTGAGGTCATGGATGTCTTTGCCGTTTAAGAGAATCGTGCCGTGGGTGGGCTGATAGACCTTGGTGAGCAGGTTGAAGACCGTCGTCTTACCGGCACCGTTCGGGCCGATGAGGCCGGTGATCTCGGTGCGGCCGATGGTCACATTGAAGTTGTCGACCGCTTTCAGACCGCCGAACGTGATGCCGAGGTCGATGCACTCGAGCACGGGGGACTTGTCCGCGTCGCGCTCGGTGAGCAGCGCCGGTTCACGGGAGACGGGAACGAGCTTGGCTTTTTCTTTCTGTGTCATGGTCAATCCTCCTTTTCAGCACTGGCGCGGTGATGGGGCAGAAGTCTCTGGAAGAACGCCTTGGCCTGCGGATTGTTGGTCGCGAGCATGACGAAGATCAGCACGATCGCGTAGATGAGCATACGGTAGTCGTGGAGCGGGCGCAGTGCCTCAGGCAGGATGGTGAGCGCGGCGGCGGCGACGAGCGAGCCCCAGATGTTGCCGAGCCCGCCGAGCACCACGAACACCAGCACGAGGATGGAGAGGTTGAAGTTGAACTTCGTGGCCTGGAGAGAAGAATAGTTCAGGCCGAAGAGCGCGCCTGCCGCGCCCGCAAGGGCGGCGGAGGTGACGAACGCCATGAGCTTGTACTTCGTCAGGTTCAGGCCGATGGCCTGCGCGGCGATGCGGTTGTCGCGGATGGCCATGATCGCGCGGCCCGCACGCGAACGAGTCAGGTTCAGCACGACGATGAGCGTGATCATCACGAGGATGAAGCCTGCGGTGAACGTTGCGATCGTGGCGGTGCCGGTCGCGCCCTGCGCGCCCTTGATGATGGCCGTGCCGTTCGCACTCAGGCCGAGGTCATCGACCGTTTTGTTGCCGGTCCTGAGTGCCAAGCTCATTGAACTCTCCGTGGGCTTTTTTCCGAATTTCTTCTAATTTGGCATGCTCTCTTTCTGGATCCAGCACTTTCTTTCCTGTGTGGATTTTGTACTCTGCCACTTCCTCGCAGACCTTCATCCGCTTCTCAAAAAGCTCTACCATCTGGTTGTCGATCTCATCTATTTTCCGTCTGCATTCCTGCAAATCTGTCATGTTGTGTCCTCTCAATTTCTGTTGTAATACGCCGCACGCACACGGCAGTTTCTTATGAAATTCTCTCTTCTACCGCTCTTGTCAGATCCCCGATAAAGGACAGGGAACCAAAAGCCAGAATCACGCTGTTCTCATCATCCCCCGCATAAGCAAATGCCTTCTCCACTGCGTCTGCAATGCTCTTCGTGCTCTCTGCGCCGGGATTGAATTCCCTTGCTGCTTTTGCCAGTTCTTCCTAGGAAGTCTCCGTGGACAAGGACGAAATTGAAAATCTTGACGGCGA
>OGWV01001591.1_pt1 | contig 14176 bp, 10 predicted proteins | sample 1576081 | NCBI WGS metagenome assembly OGWV01 (sample SAMEA3541541, study PRJEB24748) | human gut metagenome | biome: human gut; feature: human-associated habitat; material: faeces | place: China | collected 2012 | reverse complement strand
AGTCTTTTTATATAAAAACAATATACATAATATGTTGACACACATAAACAGTGATGATATAATTGTGTAAGTACTTATTATATAATGTTATGAATAATTTATAACATTTGAAAAAAGGAAATTTTAAGTAACTATTATTTTATAGCAAAATCAGGAGGAAGAAAAAAATGGCAAGAGACTTAGAAAAAAGAAATGAAACAGGGAGTTTGAAAACTTTAATCCGAGATTTTGGTATTAATTATGGAATTAATCCAGATAAGCGGGTAAAAGCAACTTTATTAGGAACTGTTTTTGAGTATGAGAAAGGTAGATATAGAGGTTTTGACAGGAAAACAGGAGTAATTACAAATTATTCTGAGATTAAAACATTGTCTGTTCCAATAATTATAGTTCCAGTAATGAAGGTAAAAAAAGGTGATATGATTTTAAGAAATAATGAATTTTTCTTTGTAACAAATTCAGAAAATGGACAGGTGTATGGTGCAAATATTTTTTCAATGAAAGAGGAAAAACTTTTGCCAGTGGCTAATCCAATGGGTGGTGAATTTCATACAAAGTTGATTTCAGCTGGTGAATTACTTGGATTTAGAGGTGAGTTAACGGCAAAATCTAAATTTATGATTTGGATGTTTTTGAGATTGATAAATAAAAAAGAAAAATAGTTGTAAAATTTCCAAAAAATCAAAAGGTCTTTGGCAATGTCCAAAGACCTTTTGATTTTTAGAAACTTATTAAATCGGTTAAAACTATTTTTTTCCGCATTTCTTCAATAAAACTAAATAATGAATCTAAAGAAATGTATGTAGGTGTACCATTTTTAAATTCTACTACGGTCTGTACTTTTTCAGGCATAGTTTTTATAATAGAAGTTAAATCTGGATACACAGTTGCCAGTGCAAGATTGGTTTTATTCCAATCGTTGTGTAAAACTTGTTTTGCTAAATCAGGATGTTCATTGAAATCCTGATTGAATTTGTCAATATCACAAATAGACTTATTTGAGTAAAACAATTTATCTACCATTAGATGATGCATATAACCTGTAATAAAAAGGCTGTTGCCATCAAGTTTGCCATCTTCTAAAATTTTTCTTATTGCAGAAAAATTTGCATGGTTGGTGTCAGAAGGTTCTGAGCCAAAATGTGTTCCACCATGACTTGCATCACAGAGTAACAGTACTTCTTCATAACGTGGCTTGTCAATGACACATTCTGAAAAGAGTTTGTCGTATTCCAGTTCTGTTGGAGTGTGTTTTTTCCATAAATCTGGAGCGATAATTCCTAGTAATCCAATTTTTGAGTTCCGAAGTTTTTCTGGTGCTGACGCCAAGTGAATAAAATATCCAGGCATATTAGTCTCCTTTTTAATAATTCAATGTTAACGGGTTTCTTTACAATAATAGTTATTTTTGTAAAATATATACCTCCTTTTTTTAGTATATAGGTAGTATATCATATTTTTGAATTTATGTAAATGATTTTGACAAAATAATAATAATGTGTTATATTAAAAAACAGAAAAAAATCTGAAGAAAGGAGACTTTAGTGTGAATAATGATAAAATAGTAAGAATGCTGGCTTATAATGGAAGAATATCAGTTGTGTGTGCGAATATAACTAACTTAGTAGAAGAAGCAAGAAAGGTACATGATTTAAGTCCAGTAATGACAGCTGTATTTGGAAGATTGCTTACAATTACTAGTATAATGGCATCAGAAATGAAATCAAATAAAGATAAAATAACTGTACAATTAAAGGGAAATGGACCAGCAGGTAATTTATTAGTAACAGCAAATAATTTTCCGAAATTAAAAGGTTATGTAACAGAACCTCATGTAGATATTCCATTAAATGAATTTGGAAAATTAGATGTTTCAGGAGCAATTGGAACAAGTGGATATATAAATGTAATAAAAGATATAGGTTTAAAAGAACCTTATGTAGGAATATGCCCTTTGGCATCAGGAGAAATAGCAGAAGATTTTGCGGAATATTTTGTGAAATCAGAGCAAAAAAATACTGCGGTGGGATTAGGAGTTTTAGTAAATAAAGATGGAGTAAAATCAGCAGGAGGTTATATTATAACACCAATGCCAGATGCAACAGAAGAAGATATATCAAATGTTGAGAAAAATATATTTAAGGCTGGGGCAATATCAAAAATGTTGGATCAAAATTTAACATTAAAAGAAATAGGAGAAAAAATAACAGGAGATAATAATATACAAATATTGGAGGAGAATATAACCCCAGTATATGAATGTGATTGTTCAAAAGAACATATGACAGATGCATTAAAGACTTTAGGAAAGAAAGAATTAGAAAAAATTATAAATGAGGATGAAAAAGCAGAATTAACATGTCATTTTTGTAATAAAAAATATATGTTTACAAAGGAAGAATTAGAAAATATAAAAAATGAGATTAAATAAGATAGTTATAAAATTTATTGTAAAAAAGGTAACTAAATATATGAAAATTAAAAATAGTAAGGAGTAATGTTGAAATGGAAAATAAAGTATTAGTTTTTGGTCATAAAAATCCAGATACAGATTCAATTTGTTCAAGTATAGTAAGTGAGATATTAAGTCATAAAAATGGTTGGGATTGTGTTGAAGCAAGAAGATTAGGAAATGTTAATAAAGAAACACAATATGTATTAGATTATTTAGGTATAGAAGCACCAGAATTGCTAGAAAAAGTAGAAGAAGGACAACAAGTATTATTAGTAGATCATAATGAATTTAATCAAAGTGTGGAAGGAATAGAAAAAGCAGAAATTTTAGGAGTAACAGATCATCATAGAATAGCTAATTTTGAAACTTCAAATCCTTTATATTATATAGCTAAACCTTATGGTTGTACTTCAACAATTTTATTTGAGCAATTTAAACAATTTGGACACGAAATAGAAAAGAAAGAAGCAATATTAATGGCAAGTAGTATAATATCAGATACATTATTGTTAAAATCTCCAACAACAACAGAATATGATAAAAAAGCATTGCAAGAATTAGGAAAAATAGCAAATATTAATGTAGAAGAATATGGTTTGGAAATGTTAAAAGCAGGAACAGATTTAGATGATTTTTCAGCTGAGGAATTAATAAATTTAGATGCTAAGAGCTTAGATAAAAATGGAGTAAAATTTGTGATAGCACAAGTAAATACAGTAAGTATAGAAGATGTTTTAAAAAGAAAAGTTGAATTAGAAAATGCAATTAATGAAAAAATAAACAAAGATGGATTGGCTTTATTTGTATTGGCAATAACAGATATTTTAAATAGTAATTCTCAAATTATTGCTTTGGGAGAAAAAGTTGTTTCTGTAGAAAGTGCTTTTGAAAAAAAATTAGAAGATAATATGATGTTTTTGGAAGGTGTTGTTTCAAGAAAAAAACAATTATTACCAGCTATTGATAAAAATATTTAATGTGTAATCGTAAAATTATTAATGAAGAATTTAATATTAATAATTTTACGATATTGTAATCTTTATAGATTTTTATGTTTGGTTATTATTATATCAAAGGATTTTCTTTTAGTATATTTCGAAACCATTTTACACTATTTTAACAAGGCAAATTTGACAAAAAAAGAAAAATGTGTTATATTAGGAAAAGTACTTTCAAAAAATGAATATAATAAAATAAGGAGAAGAAAAATGAAAATAAAACTTAATATAAAAAATGTGCTAACATTAGGGATTACAGCAATAATAATAACATCAACTAGCCTATTTTTTATGAATACCAGTCTAGCAGCTAATACTGCAAAAGTAACGGTAGACACAGCGAACCTTAGAGAAACAACAAGTTCAGATTCTAAGATATTAGACTTAGTAAACAAAGGAGAAAGTGTAGAAGTTTTAGAAACAAAAGGAGAATGGTATAAAGTTAAGTACAAAAATATAACAGGATATTTAAGAAAAGATTTAGTACAACTAAATAATGAAACAACAAAAACAGATAATGAAAACACAACAAAGACTAATAATGTTACAGAAAATGTACAAACATCAAAAAATGAAGAAAATAGTGTAAATGAAGGAAGTAGTACAGCTGTAGAAGTAGCAAATAAATTAGAGGATATAGAAGTAGATACAGTAGAAAAATATAAAACAAAAGAAGATGTAAAACTAAAAGTAATACCTTTAATAAATGCCTTAGAATTAGAAGAGGTAAAAAAAGATACAGAGGTAGAAGTAAAAGATACAATTAATAATTGGATATGTGTAACTGTACAAGGAAAACAAGGTTGGGTAATAGCTGATAAATTAGAAAAGCTAGAAAAAGTGGAAACTAAAACACAAGAAAGTACTAGTAAAAATCAAGAAACAAGTACGGAGCAAAATGTTGAGCAAGAAAATTCTAATCAAAATGTTCAACAACAAGAACAAAGCAATGTACAAGAAACTCAACAAGTGCAAAATACTCAAACAGAAACAGTTAAACAAACTTCAAAAACAATGTATATAAATACAGAAACAGTAAATTTAAGAAGTAGTTCAGATAGAACATCAACAATAGTAGTTCAATTGGCTATAAATACAAAGGTTGAAGTTGTATCAGAGGAAAATGGATGGAGTAAAGTAAGTGTAAATGGCAAAGAAGGATATATTTTATCTTCACTATTGTCAGCAACAAAACAAGAAACATCAAGAGGTGCAACAGAATCAAGAATAGCAACAGCAAATAAAGCTGCAACAACAACTACAAATACAAATACACAAACTCAAAGTGCACAAACAACAAAAGCAAATACAAGTACAAATACATCAACACAAACTGCAACAAGTACTGGAACAGGTGCAAGTGTTGTAGCATATGCAAAACAATTTATTGGAACTAAATATACTTATGGGGGATCATCTCCATCAACTGGATTTGATTGTTCAGGTTTTACGTCTTATGTATATAAACATTTTGGAATATCATTACCACGTACATCTGGAGGTCAATCAGGAGTAGGAACAGCTGTATCAAAAGCAAACTTACAAGCAGGAGATTTAGTAATATATAGAGGTCATGTTGCAATATATGTTGGTGGTGGTAATGTAATACATTCACCAAGACCAGGAAAAACAGTATGTATTGTACCATTAGGGCAAGCAGCAGGTGGATTTTCTGGAGGTAGAAGAATTATAAAATAATTATAATTAGAGGAGGGATTTTTTATTGAAAAGACCGATTTTAATTATAGCAATAGGTTATATAATAGGTATATTAGGGGGACTATACTTACAGATAAGTATAGTTCTTTTTTTGATATTTATTGCTATAATAATCTTATTAAAAATTAATGAAAATAAGATGATGAGGTTAAAAAGATATAGTAGATATATACGATTATATATTAATCATAAAACCATATTAATTTTAACAATTACAGCAGTGATAGGAAGTGGAGTTATATATTTTAATGAAAAAGAGTATGAAAATGTTCAAGATAAATTATTAAAAGTGGAAAATGTAATGTTGATAGGTAAGGTTGAGAGAGAAGAAAAATCAAATGAATATGGTAAAATATATAAAGTAAAAATACAATCAATTATACAAAATGGAAATGAATGTAAGATTAATAAAAAAAGTATATATGTATATCAAAAGAGTAGTAACAAAATTACAATGAAATATGGGGATATAATAAAATTAGAGGGTAAATTTGAAGAACCGGCAAGTAGAAGAAATTATAAAGGTTTTGATTATAAATTGTATTTGAAAACTAAAGGGATAATAGGCAATTTAAAATTAACAAATATAAAGATGATTGAAAATAAAATAGTGACACCAATAGAGTATTTGGAATGTAAGAGTATAAGTTTATTTGATAATTTGAAGGGAAAAGCAAATACATTATTGCCTAATGAAATATCAAGTGTTTTTATAGGTTTAATGTTTGGTGATACTTCGGGAATATCAGATGATGTAAAGGAAGATTTTAGAAATGCTAATATGTCTCATGTTTTAGCTGTTTCTGGAATGCATATGTCATATTTGATTTTATTTTCTACGTATGTGTTCGGAAAAATTTTAGGAAAAAGACAATCATATTATATGTCAATAATTTTAATAGTGTTATATATGTTTTTAACTGGATTTTCGGCTTCAATTGTAAGGGCTGGAATTATGGGGATAATATTAATATGCTCAAAAATATTTTATAAATGTAATGATATATTAACAAGTTTATCAATTGCTGTGTTATTAATACTAATTAGAAATCCATATATAATATTAGATTTAAGTTTTCAGTTTTCATTTGGAGGAACATTAGGAATAATTTTATTTCAAAATTTTATTTCAAAAAATTTTTTAGAAAAAGTTATAAATTCAAAAAGAATAGTTGATATTTTATCTGTAACAATTTCAGCACAATTAGTAATATTACCAATTAGTTTGGTACATTTTAATATAGTAAATGTATATTTTATTCTAAGTAATGTTATTATAGGATTTATAATAGGTCCGATAATGATTTTCTGTTTTATATTTTTAATAAGTATTATCATTAATATTAAATTTGCAGAAATATTTTCATTAATTTTACAAATAGTTTTAAGAATATTAATTTTTATATCAAAAGTTTCAAAATTGCCATATTCAAGTATATATGTGGCAACACCAAACTGTATTCAAATATTTTTTTATTTTCTTTTTATAATTAGTTTTTTTGCTGTTTTTTATATGTATAAAACTCCTAAAATACTCCCAACTGTAAAGAGATTTAGAAATATAATAGCAATGCTAAAGTTTTATATAAAGTATAGATTTTCTGATAACAAGAAAATTGTGAGTAAAATATTGAGTGTTATTTTGATGATTTTTATAATTGTTATTAAAATAGTGCCTAAAGATTTAAGTATTCATTTTATAGATGTTAATCAAGGTGATAGCACTTTTATAGTTACTCCAAATGGAAAATCTATTTTGGTAGATGGTGGAGGAAATGCATATTCTAATGTTGGAAAAAATATATTGTTACCTTATGTTTTAGATAGAGGATATACAAAAATAGATGTAGTTATTATAAGTCATACAGATTTGGATCATTGTGATGGAATTATTTATTTGATGGAAAAGATAAAAATTAAAACAGTTATAATGGGTAAACAATATGAAGAAAGTGATAATTATAAAAAGATTATTGTACTTGCAAAAAACAAAAAGATAGCTGTGAAATTTGTTGAAGCAGGAAATAACATAAATATAGAGAAGAATTTATGCTTAGAGGTTTTGTGGCCAAATTCTAAAAACAAGATTTTAGAGAATTCTATAAATAATAATTCTTTGGTATTTAAGTTAAAATATAAAAATTTTTCGATGTTGTTTACAGGTGATATAGAAGAACTAGCAGAAAAGAAAATTTTGCAAATTTATGGAAAAAACTTGACTTCAACAGTATTAAAAATAGCACATCATGGTTCTAAAACTTCAACAAATATTAATTTTTTGAATGCAGTTAATCCGAAATATGCTTTAATTGGTGTTGGAAAAAATAATAAATTTGGACATCCTTCAAAAGAGACTATAAAAAAATTGAATGATTTGAATGTAAAAATATATAGGACAGATGAATTTGGTGAAATAACGATAAATGTGAATAAAAGAGTTGAAATAAGTACATACTAAAATAAATGTTAAAATTTGAAAGTATAAATCAAAAATAACAATGCACAGAAAATTTATTTCATAAATTTTCGTGCACGAACAAAGACGCGGACTTTAAAATGTCTAAATAAGTGCAAATGTTATTAATGTCTGCTTTTGTTCTTGTTTTTTAGTACAAAATTAAGAAATTGTATTTTTTTCTTTTGGATTAATATTTTTATTTTCTAAATTATTTTCTGATTTGTTTTCTAAATCTATAGAATGTTTTTCAGATTCTTTTTTCTTCAAATTGTCTTTTGCGACAGTCATTAAAAGTTTAATACGATTAGCTTGATTTACTTCACTTGCGCCTGGGTCATAATCAACAGGAGAAATATTTGCATCTGGATATTTTTCACGTATTGTTTTTATTACACCTTTACCTACAACGTGGTTAGGTAAACATGCAAATGGTTGTACACATACAATATTTGGGATATTATTTTCTATATATTCTATCATTTCTGCTGTTAAGAACCAGCCTTCACCTGTTTGATTTCCTATTGATAATACATCTTTTACTTGTTCTTCTAAATGCCAGATATCACATGGCATCATATATCCTTTTTTAGAATTTGATAAGGCTATTTTTACATCTTTTTCTAATAGGTCTATTAATTTAATTGCTATTTTACTTATTTTTGCAGATGTTTTATTTGTGTTTAATAATGTATTAAATGTTATTTTGTGTGTTGCCATGAATTTTACAAATCCCATGAATTCTGGTAGTATTACTTCTGCACCTTCTTTTTCTAAAAGGTCTACTACATAATTGTTTCCATAAGGATGATATTTTATTAATACTTCTCCAACTATTCCTACCCTAGGCTTTGGTGTGCTTATGTCTAGTTCAATTTTTTCAAAGTCGTTTACTATGTCATAAATACTTTGTTTAAATTCTTTGTTTGTGCATTTTACTATTAGTTTTTTGCATTTTTCCATCCATATATCAAATAATTTTTTTGTTTCTCCTTTATGTACTTCATAAGCTCTATTTCTAGTTAACATTTTTTGTAGTAAATCTCCATAAAGTACACATTTTATAAGTTTTTCTAATAGTTCAGGTGTTAGCTTAAATCCTGGCATTTTTTCCATACCAACTATATTGAATGAAATTACTGGTACATTTCCAAATCCAGCATCTTTTAATGCTTTACGTATAAATCCAATATAGTTTGTAGCTCTACATCCGCCACCAGTTTGTGACATTATTAAAGCTGTTTTATTTAAGTCATATTCTCCTGATTGTAATGCTTCTATCATTTGTCCTGTTGTTAAAATTGATGGGTAACATGCATCATTGTTAACATATTTTAATCCTGTTTCTACAGTATGATTTGTACATTCTTTTAGTAATTTTACTTTATAACCACAAGATGCGACGGCTGTTTCTAATAGTTCAAAGTGAATTGGTGCCATTTGTGGAATTAGGATGGTATAATCTTTACGCATTTCTTTTGTAAAGATATTTTTCTTTAATTCATAATTTCCTAAATTTTGTTCTTTTTCTTTTTTCTGAATACGTTTATTCATGCTTGCTAGTAGAGAACGAATACGGATACGTACGGCTCCTAAGTTATTTACTTCGTCTATTTTTATTAATGTGTACATTTTGTCATAGCTTGATAATATTTCTTCTACTTGATCTGTTGTTACAGCATCTACTCCACATCCGAAAGAGTTTAATTGTACAAGTTCTAAATTGTCATGTTTTCCTACAAAATCTGCTGCAGCATATAATCTGGCATGAAATACCCATTGATCAACAACTCTTATAGGACGGATTACTTCTGTCTTATCTGATACACTATCTTCTGTTAAGACGCATAGCCCTAGAGATGTTATTAATGTATCAATTCCATGGTTTATTTCAGGGTCTACATGATATGGTCTACCTGCTAAAACAATTCCTCTTAAATTATTTTCTTCTATATATTTTACTGTTTCTGTTCCTTTGTTACGAATGTCTTGTTTGCATTTTTGGTATTCTTGTTCGGCTTTGTCAGCTGCTTCTAATAATTCTTTTTTGTTGAAATTATATTCTTTAAATTCAGGCAATTCTAATATTTTTTTGACTAGATTCTTTTTGTCAAAAGGTAAAAATGGATTTATAAATTTTATGTCTTTTGACTTTAAGCCTTCTACATTATTTTTTAGTACTTCTGAATATGATATTACGATAGGACAATTGTAGTGGTTATCAGCTTTTTCATATTCTTTTCTTGAATATGGCATACATGGATAAAATATTGTTTTAATTCCTTGTTCTAGTAAACTTTCTATATGTCCATGTGATAGTTTTGCAGGGTAACATACAGATTCTGATGGCATTGATTCCATACCTTTTTCGTAAGTTTTTCTTGTACTTTTTTCTGATATTATTACACGGAAACCAAGGCTTGTTAAAAAAGTGAACCAGAAAGGATAATCTTCATACATATTTAAAACTCTAGGGATTCCAATAGTTCCTCTAGGTGCGTCTTTTTCTTCTAATGGTATATAATCGAAAATTCTTTTATATTTATATTGTACTAAATTTGGTAAATTTTTATTTTTTGAAGATATTCCGGCTCCTTTTTCGCAACGATTTCCAGATATGTGTATTGCTCCATTACTAAATTTATTTATTGTTAATTTACAATGATTTTCACAATTATTACATCTTGCATAAGTTACTTTTATTTCTAGTTTGTCTATTTCATCTGTTTTTAAAATATGTGAATGATATTCCATGTCAAAGTTTGCTTCGTATTGTTCTTTTGATAATAAAGCCATTCCATAAGCACCCATTAATCCAGAAATGTCAGGACGTATAACATTTTTGCCTACTATTTTTTCAAAGGCTCGTAATACAGCGTCATTATAGAATGTACCACCTTGAACAACTATATGGTCACCTAATGTTGAAGTGTCACGTACTTTCATAACTTTTTGGATAGCATTTTTTATTACTGAATATGATAAACCGCTAGAGATATCTCCTACTGTATATCCTTCTTTTTGAGCTTGTTTTATTTTAGAGTTCATGAATACGGTACACCTTGATCCTAAGTCTACGGGTCTCTTAGCTTCAATAGCTTCTTTTACAAATTCATTTATGTCTAATTTTAAGCTTTTGGCAAATGTTTCTATAAAAGAACCGCAACCTGAGGAACATGCTTCATTTAACATGATATTATCAATTGCACCATTTTTCATTTTTATGTATTTCATATCTTGACCACCAATGTCAATTATTGCTGTTACATCTGGTTCAAATTGTTTGGCAGCAGTATAATGGGCAATTGTTTCTATTTCATTTAAGTCTACATTTAATGCTGTTTGAATTAGTTTTTCCCCATAACCTGTTACACCACTATATCTTAAAATAGCTTTTTCTGGTAAACTTGAGTATAGTTCTTTTAGCATTTTCATAACGCTTTTTAAAGGATTTCCTTCATTACTTCCATATAGAGAATATAATAGGTTTCCTTCTCTATCAATTAATGCTAATTTTGTTGTAGTAGAACCTGCATCAATACCTAAGAAGCAATCTCCTTCAAAATTTTTTAAATCTTTTTTTCCTATTTTTGCTTTATTGTGTCTTTCCTTGAATTGCTTATAATCTTCTTTATTTTTGAAAAGAGGTTCTATGGGTTGGGTTGTGTTATCTTTTGAAATTCTTAAATTGTTTATTTTTTGTTCTAGTTCTTCTGTTGTGATAGCAGAAGTTTCTAATGAATCTATGGCAGCACCTTTTGCTACTAAAAGATGAGCGTCTTCAGGAACAATTATATGTTCTTGTGTTAGATGTAGTGTTTCAATAAAGCGCTTTCTTAGTTCTGATAAATAGTTTAAAGGTCCTCCTAAAAATGCTACATTTCCTCTTATTGGTCTACCACAAGCTAGACCACTTATGGTTTGATTTACAACTGCTTGAAAAATTGAAGCAGCTATGTCTTCTTTGGCAGCACCTTCGTTTATAAGTGGTTGTACATCAGTTTTTGCAAAAACTCCACAACGAGATGCTATAGGGTAAATTGTTTTATATCCTTTAGCAAGTTCATTTAGACCAGCTGTATCTGTGTGTAATAGAGATGCCATTTGATCTAAAAATGCACCAGTTCCGCCTGCACAAGTTCCGTTCATACGTTGCTCAATTGATTGGTCAAAATATATGATTTTTGCGTCTTCTCCACCTAGTTCGATAACAACGTCTGTTTCAGGTATATATTTTTCTACAACTCTTTTACAAGATACAACTTCTTGTATAAATTCTACGCCTAGAAATTTGCTTGCAGACATTGCTCCAGAACCTGTTAATGCTATTGTAAAAGCATTTTCAGGATATTTTTTTATTAAGTTTTCTAATACATTGCATACGGTATTTTTGGTATCAGAAAAATGTCTTTGGTAATCTTCATATATTGTATTTAAGTTAGAATCCATTACAATAATTTTTACTGTTGTCGATCCAACATCTAATCCTACATGTAATATATTATTTTTTTGTTCTGTATTTTTTTCCATTTTTTATCATCCTTTCTAAATGATTAGAAATAGTAATCTTTCTTCTTTTTATAAAGCGATTTTACACCTTTATTTTATACGGAAATTGCGATTTTGTCAAATGTAAAATATTAGAAAAAAGTGGTAAAGTTAAGAAAAAATATTATTAAATTTTATAGTCATAATTTGGACAAACAAGACATAAATTTTTTAGTAAATAATGATTATTGGAGGTTGTTTATATGGGAAGTAAAAAAACAATAACTATATTTGGGATTCTTCTTATTTTAATATTAGTAGGCGGATTTTTTGGAATAAAATATGCAAAAAATAAAACTCAGAATGAAATGAAAGAATATACACCAGAACAAGAAATTACAGATGAACAATCTAGGCAAACTATTGTAAGTCTATTTTTTGTAGATAGAGAAACAGGCCAATTATCTCCGGAGGCAAGATTAGTGGATATAAAAGATCTTGTTAATTTACCTTATGAAAAATTAGCTAATTTATTAATAGAAGGACCTAAAAATGAAAAGCTAAAAAAGATAATTCCAGATAATACCAAAGTTTTGAAGTCTTATACAGAAAAGGATTGCTTAATTTTAGATTTTTCTTCTGATATTTTGTCTTATGATAAAGAAGATAAAAATTCTAAACAAAATTTGATTAATAGTATAGTTTATACTATGACACAATTTACGGAAATCAATAGTGTTAAAATTTTGATTGAAGGTGGGGAAAAAGAAGAATTAAAAGTTTAATTTACTTGAAATGAAAAAGTAGAAAAATAAGTTTGATATGTTAGGAAAAAAATATACTTTCTTAAAATATCAAACTAAAATTATTTTAAAAATTTATAAAGATGTATATATTTAGAAGCTTTATCTAAATTATTAAGAAAAGATTCAACTTCATTTAAAGATTTTAAAGTATTTTTTTTATAATCTTTTAATGTGAGTTTTTTCTTTTTAGGTGGTCTAAATTTTTGCTTGTTTTCGTTGCCTCTATTATTATAATTTTCTATATGCATTAATTGACTTCCTTTTTTATAGTCCATGTTAATCAAAGTCCTTTCCTTGAAAAAATAATAATTTTAATATATAATATGGTAAATAAAAAAATAAGTGATATTATAATGTAATTAAGATTACACTTGAAAGGTATAAAAATGGAAATAAAAGAAAATGAAAGAATTGATGAATTAGGAATTAAAGATTTAAAAATAATACAAAATAAAGAATGGTTTTGTTTTGGGATAGATAGTGTGTTATTAGTAAATTTTGCAAAAAATATAAAAAAAGATGTAAATGTTTTGGATTTAGGAACTGGTTCAGGGGTTATGCCTATACTATTATGTGGAAAAACGGAATTAAAAAAAGTGGTTGGGGTAGAAATACAAAAAGAAGTATGTAATATGGCCAAACGTAGTATTGAATTAAATAAATTAAATGAGAAATTTGAAATTATAAATGATTCAATTTTAAACTTGAATAAATATTATGAAAAACAATTATTTGATGTAGTAATAACAAATCCTCCATATAAAAAGAAAAATACAGGAATAATAAATCCAGATGAACCTAAAATGATAGCAAGGCATGAGATAACAGCTGATTTAGAGGATTTTATTCGTGTGGCAAAAGATATGTTAAAAGATAAGGGTGAATTTTATATAGTACATAGACCAGAAAGGTTAGTAGATATTTTTGATTTGATGAGAAAATATAAAATAGAGCCTAAAGAAATTCGTTTTATATTTTCTAAAAAAGATGAAGAACCAAAAATTGTTATGATAAAAGGTGTAAAAAATGCAAAGTCATTTTTGAAGATATATCCTAATTTATATATTTATGATGAAAAAGGAAACTATACACATGAAGTAAAAGAAATTTATGAACTAGAAAATATCAAAGTGCTGTTTGCGTTCACTTTATGATGAATACGGCAATGTTTATATCGTTGTAGATATGGAATTAAAAGGACGTATCAGAGAAGCACTTATCAAAATGATTTTAGGTTTTGATATTGAAGATATGG
>OGWV01001588.1_pt1 | contig 14181 bp, 11 predicted proteins | sample 1576081 | NCBI WGS metagenome assembly OGWV01 (sample SAMEA3541541, study PRJEB24748) | human gut metagenome | biome: human gut; feature: human-associated habitat; material: faeces | place: China | collected 2012 | reverse complement strand
GGAGCGTCCCAAAACAAGCCTTTAGGGCTTGTGTGCTCTTGTCAACTGATGGTACTAAAAATTTAAATAACAATAATAAAAAGGCGTCGCGGAAAACACTCTCCGAGACGCCTTTGCCTTTATAAAAAAGCATTATACCGCATATGCGCCAGATGTCAAGGCTGATTTAAAATTTTGTCCTTACAGCCAAAAAAGCATTGACGCGGGTCTGGGATTGTGCTAACATTCCGATATTAATGGGCAAAGGCGTTCATTCATATCCAAGGACAAGGTGTCCCAATATGAATGAGCGTTTTTCACTTTTTAAGGAGGGCTTATGAATTACACCGCAGACGAAGTGATGCAGTACGCGGCAGAAGAGGACGTAAAGTTCGTGCGCCTTGCCTTCTGCGATATCCGCGGCAGGCAGAAAAACATAGCCATACTGCCCGACGAGCTGGGACGCGCTTTCAGGTACGGTATAGCCATCGACGCCTCAGCCATAGCGGGCTTTGGCGGCGAGGTGCATTCCGACCTTTTCCTGCACCCGGACACCTCCACCCTAACCTTCCTGCCCTGGCTTTCAGAGCAGGGCAAGGTAATAAGAATGTTCTGCCACATAACTTACCCTGACGGCACTCCCTTCGAGGCCGATACCCGCTCCATACTCGCCAAGGCTGTAGATTGCGCTCATGAACAGGGCGTGTCCTTCGCCTTCGGCTCCGAGATGGAGTTTTATCTTTTTAAGCTGGATGAAAACGGCGAGCCGACGAAGCTGCCATACGACAACGCCAGCTATATGGACATTGCCCCTGAGGACAAGGGTGAAAACGTCCGTAGGGAGGTATGTTTCACCCTGGAGCAGATGGGCATAAAACCGGAAAGCGCCCACCATGAGGAAGGCCCCGGCCAGAACGAGATAGACTTCCGCTACTCCGACCCCGTGATCTCTGCAGACAACGCGGTGACTTTCCGCGGCGTCGTGAATACAGTCGCCGCCCGCAACGGACTTTGCGCCGACTTTTCGCCAAAGCCCCTCGAAAACCGCTCCGGCAACGGCATGCACATCAATATATCCGTCAGGTCGGAGGACGGCGGCGATGCGCTGCCTCAGGTGATAGCTGGCATACTATCACACATATCCGATATGACGGTATTTTTAAACACCACTGAGGATTCCTACCTGCGTTTCGGCAGCAATAAGGCTCCCCGGTACATATCCTGGTCCAGCGAGAACCGTTCACAGCTTATACGTATACCTGCGGCGGAGGGCGAATACCGCCGGGCAGAGCTGCGCTCCCCCGATCCTGCCTGCAACCCTTATCTGGCCTTCGCGCTGATAATATACGCGGGGCTTGACGGAATTCGTCAGGATATGGCACTGCCCGAGGCGGCGGACATTAACCTCTATACAGCACCTGAAGATGTCAGGGCAAAATTTGCAATGCTGCCCAGCACTCTTAAAAAGGCGCAGTCAGCCGCAGCGCGCAGCAGCTTTATAGCGGCGAGCCTGCCTCAAGCTATAATCGACTTTTACACAAAATAACCGCACTTTAATTATTCAGGGATAAGGAGGATGCGCAAATGGAATTTACCGAGCGCCGTTACAGCGTGCTGCTGGTGTCCTCATCTCCCAAATTCAACGAATCCATGCTGGCGCTGCTCCCGGAGAGCCGCTTTTATCCGGTCGCCGCTGTATCCGACGTTTCCAGTGCCCGGCGGCGCCTTCTCGAAAGCAAATACGACATAGTCATAATCAACGCCCCGCTACCCGACGATTTCGGCACCCGCCTTGCCCTCAATATATGTGATAACAGCGGCACGGCGGTGCTCCTTTTTGTAAAGGCAGAGCATTATCCGGATATAAACGGCCGGGTATCCCCTTTTGGCGTGCTGGTGCTGCCGAAGCCCGCCACATCACAGGCAGTGTCCCAATCGTTGCAGCTCCTTTGCGGCACAAGGGAACGCCTGCGGCGCATGGAACAAAAAACCGCCTCCATAGAGGAAAAGATGGAGGAGATACGCATAATAAACCGCGCGAAGCTGCTGCTTATGGAGCAGCTGAAGATGACGGAAAAGGAGGCGCACCGCTTCATTGAAAAGCAGGCCATGGACAGGTGCGTCACCCGAATAACCATAGCCCAAAGCATACTTTCCACATACAAGTAGAGGAGGAACAGCAACCATGACTAAATACATCTTCGTTACCGGCGGCGTGGTATCCGGCCTTGGCAAGGGCATCACCGCGGCATCTCTCGGCAGGCTGCTCAAAAACCGCGGTCTCAAGGTAGCGGCGCAAAAGCTGGATCCATATATAAACGTGGATCCGGGAACCATGAGCCCCTATCAGCACGGCGAGGTATATGTAACGGCGGACGGCGCCGAAACAGACCTTGATCTGGGTCACTACGAGCGTTTTATCGACGAAGATCTGAATAAGTATTCCAATCTTACCACCGGTAAGGTATACTGGAATGTGTTGAATAAGGAGCGCCGCGGAGAATTCCTTGGTTCCACAGTACAGGTCATACCCCACATAACCAACGAAATAAAGGATTTCGTATACCGTGTGGGCAAGCAGACAGACGCCGATGTGGTCATAACCGAAATAGGCGGCACCATAGGCGATATAGAGTCCCAGCCCTTTATAGAGGCTGTGCGGCAGATATCCCTGGAGGTGGGCAGGGAGAACAGCCTGTTCATACACGTTACCCTCGTCCCCTTCCTCCGCGGCTCCGATGAGCACAAGTCCAAGCCCACCCAGCATTCCGTAAAGGAGCTTCAGGGCATGGGCATAAACCCCAATATAATAGTCCTCCGCTGCGACGAGCCTCTCGAGGATTCCATATTCAAAAAGATATCCCTCTTCTGCAACGTAAAGCTGGACTGCGTCATAGAAAACATCACTCTCCCCTGCCTTTACGAAGCGCCGCTGATGCTGGAGCAGTCCCGTTTTTCCGAGGTCGTCTGCAGGGAGCTTGGCATAGACGCGCCCGCGCCCGACCTTGCGGAATGGGAGAACATGGTGCGGCGCATAAAATGCCGCGAGAAGGAAGTACGCATAGGCCTCGTAGGCAAGTATGTACAGCTCCACGACGCATACCTTTCCGTTGCGGAGGCCTTGCGCCACGCGGGCTATGCCCTCAATACACATATCCGCATACGTTGGATAGATTCAGAGACGCTCACCGAAGCCAGCTGTAATGAGATGTTGGACGATCTGGACGGGATAACCGTCCCCGGCGGCTTTGGGGGCCGCGGCATAGACGGAATGATACTTGCGGCAAGGTATGCGAGGGAGAACGGCATCCCCTATTTCGGCATATGCCTCGGCATGCAGATAGCCGTCATAGAGTACGCAAGGCACGTTGCAGGCATTGCAGACGCACATTCCGGAGAATTTGATGAGCTTTGCAGACACAAGGTCATAGACTTTATGCCCGGACAAAGCGAAAATATAGATAAGGGCGGCACGCTGCGCCTTGGGGAGTATCCCTGCGAAATAGCCCCCGGCACCACCATGGAGCGCTGCTACGGTACAAGCCGTATATCCGAGCGCCACCGCCACAGATATGAGTTCAATAATGACTATCGGGATGTCCTTACCAGGGCTGGCCTTACCCTTTCCGGTATGTCCCCGGACGGCAGGCTGGTAGAGACGGTCGAGCTTACCGGCAGGCCCTTCTTCGTGGGCGTGCAGTACCACCCGGAGTTCAAATCCCGCCCCAATAAAGCCCATCCGCTGTTCAGGGGGTTCATCGCGGCGGCTCTGGACAGAGCGGAGCATAAGCGGTAATATTATTATATTGCGATATTGCGTAATATTATTTAAAGGAGACAATAAATGGCAGCACAGACGGTACTGATACTTGATTTCGGCGGACAGTACAAAGAACTCATCGCCCGAAGAGTAAGAGAATGCGGCGTTTACTCCATAGTAAAGCCGGGAGATATTTCCTTGGATAAGATACGGGAGATAGACCCCATAGGCATCATACTTACCGGCGGCCCCAACAGCGTATACGAGAAGGAATCCCCCCACTGCGACAAGGCCATATTCGATATAGGCATACCGGTGCTCGGCATATGCTACGGCATGCAGCTGCTCTCCTGGTCGCTCGGCGGCGAGGTCTCTCCCTGCTCCTCCAGCGAATACGGCAGTGCTCTGGTTCAGGATGTTTTCCAGGCTCAGGTCCTCGGCGTGCTCGTCGTAGGAGTACAGGCCCAGCACGCAACGCTGCAGCTTATTCATAATGTTGGGGGAGGGGGCATTCATGGTATCCATAAAGCCCTCCGGCAGAGCGCGATGCTCGGCCAGGATCTCGCAGAAATCGTCCAGCTGTTCCTGGGTGGGCAGACTGCCGAACAGCAGCAGCCAGATCACTTCCTCAAACACGAAGCGGTCGTTGCGATAAGCTTCCTCCACGATCTCGTTGATGTTGACGCCGCGGTAGATCAGCTTGCCGGGGGTGGGGATCACATGTCCTTCCTGATCCTTTTTGTAGCCCACAACGTCACACACGTTGGTCAGGCCGGCTAGCACGCCGGTGCCGTCCGGGTTGCGCAGACCGCGCTTGACGCCCAGACGCTCACTGGTCTCGGGGTCGATGTAGTTGTTGGCAATGTACTCCTCGCACAGGGTCCGCATCGTGGTGGGGTCCAGGGTCGCCACTTCTGCATGTGCAAAATTCACGGGGGATCTCTCCTTTCTTCCGGTTCCTATTTTTTACTTTCCCATACTTTCCTGCCATCCTCACTGATGGACATAATCTTATATTATCGCTTTTGTGCAGTAAATTCAAGCGCAATGTGTTCACTTCTCACCGCCCCGTGCCAAACGACTTTCATTTTTGCGGGCAGCGTTTTTTCGCAAGGTTTTGCAGGCAGGTCTTTTTATACTGGAGACAGAATCTTTTTCACGCTGCAAGGGAGATCCCGTTATGAAAAAAGCTTTTCTGCTGCTGTGCACCCTGCTCCTGGTGCTTGGATGCGCCCTGCCTCTGGCCGCCTACCACCTCACCCGCGCGGTGCTGGGGCCTGCCGTTTCCACGGTCCGCCTTCCGCTTTCGTCACCGGAGAGCACTGCTTCCACCCCGGAAATCTCCGCTGCCTACGCCGGTGACGCGGACCGGTTCCTGATTCAGGATGCCTCCACCGGGCAGGTGCTGGAGTTGTCCCGCCGGGAATATCTCATCGGCGCGGTAGCGGCCGAAATGCCGGTGAGCTGGCCGGACGAGGCCCTCAAGGCACAGGCCGTTGCCGCCCACAGCTACGCGCTGTACTGCCGCGACCATGCCGCGCCGGACAGTATCGGCTGGCTGACGGCCGACCCGGCACGACGGCAGAGCTGCCTGACTGACCCGGTGCTGCGCAGCTACTGGGGCACTGCCTATGAGACCAACTATGCCCGTCTGTCCGCGCTGGTGGACGAGGTGGAACACACCGTACTGCTCTGCGACGGTGCCCCTGCCTGTGCCAGCTATTTTGCCATCTCCAACGGCCGCACCGAGGCCAGCGAAAATGTCTGGGGCACCGCCCTGCCCTACCTTGTTTCGGTGGACAGCAGCACCGACCTTGCCGCCGACCATTACGAGTACGCCCTGACCCTTTCGGCACAGCAGACGGCACAGCAACTGGCTGCCCTGGGCCTCACCGCTGACCTTGCCGCCCCGGAGCAGTGGTTCGGCACCCCGGAGTACACCGCCGCCGGTTATGTTGCTGCCCTGCCGGTCTGCGGGCAGCGCATCACCGGTACGGCCCTGCGGCAGGCGCTGGGCCTGCGCAGCACCTGCTTCACGGTCCGGTATGAGAGCGGTGCGTTCTGTTTTACCACAAAAGGCTACGGCCATGGCGTGGGGCTCAGCCAGTGGGGTGCCAAGGCACTGGCCGAGCAGGGGCAGAACTTTGCCGACATCCTGGCCCATTACTACCCCGGAACTTCCCTGTCCGGATAAAAAAAGAGCCCATCTCCCGAAGGAGACAGGCTCTGTGAAATGCATGCAGAAGGGATCAGCCAAACAGGCCGGACAGCCAGCCGAGGGTGCTCTGGATTGTTTCTTCCGCCGTGGCCGTAATGGTCTGGTCGGTAAGTTTGGTACCGTCGGGGTCCTGCACCGACCAATAGGTAGCGGTGCTGGTGGCAGCATCCGAAACGGTGAAGTCGCTGGCGAAGCAAAGGGTCTCGCCGCTGGTCTCGGTCACGATGACCATGTAGGTGTAGCAGCCCGTGGGCAGCTCACCGAAGTGGATCTGGTCGTCCAGTGTCTTGAGGGAGAAGCTGGTTCCGCCCACCTGAGCCTGTGCGGACTGCACGATCTTGTCGTTCTCGTCCAGGATGGCCACCTGCACACCTTCCAGCGTGCTGCCGGAGGTGCTGTTGGCGGTGCCGGTAAGGGCCATGCCGCTGCCGGTGTGCACATTGACCGGATAGCGCATGCCTTCCAGCCGCAGGTCATCTGCCTGCAGGGCTGCGCCGTTGTGGTCGGCGCTCACATACCAGTAGCAGGACGCCTGTGCAATGGACACGCTGGAGCTGGTGAGCGGGATGCGGCCGGAGGAGATGTTCCCGGCCGGGTCGGAACAGTAGAACATGCCGTTCGTATAATCGGTCAGCAGAACGGCATGGGGCTGCCTGCGGTCGTACAGGACGATGCCTTCCGGGTGCTGAGCCAGCAGCTGGATGAGCAGCTGGGTCTTTTCCTGATGATTGGAGGGCAGGGTCGCATAGGCCACCTGCATCTCCCGGTATGTAAAGCTGTGGGCCAGACCATTGGACCAGGCCGTGGAGCGCACACTGTTTTCAGTCACATCCACCCAGTCAGTCCGTCCGTCAAAGTAAGCGCGGCGGCGCAGCATCATGGCAGCCGAAGCCAGCGTGCAGGTGCCGCCCCGGCTCTGCTTGAAGTAGAACCCGGCATCCACATTCAGGTCCACAGCCAGTGCTGCGGGCAGACAGGTGAGTGCAAACACGATGGTGAGCAGAATGCCCACCAGTTTTTTATGTGCGGTCGTTGGCGCTGCGGTATTCACGGTCTGGTCGCTCCTCCCTTTTCTGGCATCATTTTTCACGTTTCACTGCCATAAAGTATACCAGCCTGTAACCGTTTTGTAAACAAAGGCGGTTATTTTTTCTCAGGATTGACACGTTTTCAAGGTTTTTATTGGGAGAAATGCACAATTTCAAGCGCGATATTCTACACATCCTACAAAATTTTTGTGTTTTATTTCTGCCGTCGTTTCTCCTGTCGCACGCAAAAAAGCCGTCTGTCGCAGGCACAAAAAAAGAAAAGGTCCAACGACTTCTGTTGCGAAATCGTTGGACCTCTTGGTCCAGCAAGACTGGACAAATCCGAACTTTTTTCCTCTGCCGAATCGGCGGTCAAAGTGTCCTCAAATCGGACGGTTTGGGTGCCATCCTTGTAGTTGAACGTGATCAAGATTCGGTCATCATACAGGAAAATGGCATTCACAAAAATTTCAATCAGCGCTTTCCGCTGCTTTTGCTGCGATATATCGAACTTTCTAAATTTCAGCAACCAGAATCGAATAAAATCTTCGTTGAAGCTGGGCTTCTTCAACTTTTCATCTGCAATTTTTGCAGTCAACTCATCTTTCTGAATTTCCAGCGCTTCCAGACGCTCTTTCGTTGTCCGGGTGTACAAGCCATCCTCGATGGCCTTCATCAGGTTGTCCAGCTTTTTGTTGACCTCTCGCAGTTGCTTTTCCAGCAGCGGGATCGTTGTGTTCTCCTGATTCTGTACATCCATGACCAGTTGAACGATCTTGTCGATCACCACATCGTCCTGAATCAGCTTCATGGTCTCCCGGACGACCAGATCTTCCAGCCATTCTTTCTGCACGGTCTTTTTGTTGCAGCCCTTGCGCCGCTTGACGTTGGCGCACTTGTAATAATAGTAGGTGCGCCCAGTGGCACTGGTTCCGCTTTCGCCGAACATCAGTGCACCGCACTTGCCGCAGAACAGCTTGGTGGTCAACAGGTATTCTTCGTCGGCTTTGCCGCAGGCAGGGGCGCGCTTGTTCTTGTCCATACGCTTCTGCACCCGGTCAAACAGGTCTTTCGGAACGATAGCCGGAATCGCATCCGGCACAACGATATCCCGGAAAGACAGTTCTCCAATGTACCGGCGGTTCTTCAACATGGTGTTCACACTGCTGTGAGTCATTTTGCCGCCCTGCATATTGCGGACACCCTTGTCGTTAAGGAAGTTTACGATTTCCACCATCTTCTCGCCGTTGTCATACCGTTGAAAGGCTTCCAGCACCAGCGGCGAGGTCAGCGGGTCAAGGTGATAAAACTTGTCCTCGTCGATTTTGTAGCCGATGGTTCCTGTGCCGCCAGTGCATTTCCCTTTCAGGGCGTTCTCGGTCTGACCACGGATCACCTTTTCGGACAGCTCTGCGGAATAGTATTCCGCCATACCTTCCAACAGTGTTTCCACCAGAATGCCCTGTGAGCCCTCGGCAATGGGTTCCATAACGGAAATCAGGTGGACACCGTTCTTTTTCAGGATCATCTTGTAGTTTGCGCTATCAAAACGATTCCGTGCAAAGCGGTCAAATTTCCAGACGAGAACAACGTCAAATAGTTTCTTGCCGCTGTCTTTGATCATCTGCTGGAACTCCGGGCGGTTGTCCGTTTTGGCAGAGAATGCACGATCAATGTAGTGTTTGATGACCGTGATGCCGTTCTTTTCGGCGTAGGCGGTGCATTCCCGAATCTGGCCTTCAATGGATTCTTCACGCTGGTTGTCCGAGGAATAGCGGGCATAGATTACGGCGGTCATAGACTCACTTCCTTTTTCTTATCGAACAGATGGGTAGCTTTTTGCATACTTGTAGATTTGGCGCGCACAGTCAAGGCTCATTTTGCTGGAATCGTTGTGTTTGAGCCATGCATTCACATTGCCCGGATTCAGCTTCAAGTCTGTGTAAAGGCGATAATTCGTCAGTTTCTTTTTTTGCTGAAGTTCCAACACCCGGCGATGAATCAGTTCTTTCGTGTCATTGTCTGCAAGGGCGGCATCCCGTACCGAACAATAGCTGCGCCAAACCTTCAAATAGCCTTCCGGCAGTTCTGATGATTGCTTTTCAAGAAGCACCAGCATTTGCTCCAGCGAATAGAGATTAGAAAGTTTCTCATATTCCGCAGTAATCGTGCTGTTTGCGGTGTAGCGGAGCAGCAGTTCTACTTTATTAAAGGCCAGCGCATAGAGGAAGAGCGGTTCTTTCAGGCGGGGATTTTCTGCCATGCAATCTGCCAACTTATGGACACTTGCCGTCTGCACCCCGGAAAGCTCTGCCACATACTGCTTCAAGAAACCCTCAAATGTCAGCTTTCGCATGGTCTCCACCTCTCCACATACTCCTGATAACGGATATAAAAATCCCGATACCGCCAATCGTTCAAGATGCTGGCTTTCAGTTCATCTTCATCCGTTGCAAGGTGTTCCAGCAAGTCCCAATCCAAAGAGTTCCGCACAGCTTCGCTCTCTACGTCTGCCTTGTCAGTATCCCGGAACGAGCAGAGCTTTGCAATCACCAAATCCTCCAGACTGGGTGTGTAGAACTGTACCTTTGTTCCACCAAAGGGCAGCGGCTGAAGCCGGTCTTGGAAGTTATACGGGAAATTGTCGATGTAGGCTTCCACATCGGTGTTGATGTCGTACTTGCCAAGCAAACTGTACAGTTCTTTCGGAACACTCAAGGCATCAATGTCATGGGTAGCGCGGGTCAACTTACCCAGCAAAATGAACGCACTGCCACCCACGATCACCATCTGATAGCGGTCGTTGTTGTCGATCATCAGGTCGGCATCTTCGTCCAGACGTTCCAGACGCTTGCGGAGGTCATCTAAAATCATCTTTCCCATAAAGCAGCCTTTCACTTTTTCAATAATAGTATTCTTTAATCAAATTTTACATGGAAAGGATTTAAAAGTCAACACCTAATTTTTCAGATTTATATCTCATCGAGTTGAAGCATTCAACCGGCACTCATTATTCAACGGTCTAAGGTACACACTGTCTCCAACACATCCTTTTAGGTCTGTTCTGCTAATAATCATCCATGTGATACCGTTTCCATCTTCATCCTCCAAATCACATCTATAAAATTGATAGCCAAACACCTCTAACACAATATTTACTGTAAATGTTTCGTGCTTAACACACAAAAAACCAAGTGTGAGAAAAAATATCAAAAACAACGCAACGCTTTTCCATTGTGTGAAGTCAAATGCAAACAATGGTAAAATATATGAAAGTAAAAATTCTGATGTCACCGTTTTTTCTTCGGTAACAGTAAGTATTGTATATCTTTCAGCTTCAGAGTTTGCTTCTACTCGAAGTTTTTTTAACACGAAAACAAGAGATATTGAAAAGACAACTAGTATTGTTGAAATGCCTATCTTCTCTATACCTGATGACTGAGTATCTTCTAAAAGGCTCACAGTGTCAACAAAAATAACAGACAACCATAATGGCGCAAATGATATAAAAAACAATGCGCTTGTAAAAAGTTTTGACACTCTATTCACTCCCACTTTCGAGGACTGGACACTTCCATCGGAAGATCATCAAATGGGTCAACCATACCTTTATTACATAGCAGTTTAACAAGCTTTTCAGAAACACCGTTTTGTGTTGTGTCGAATTTTCCTTCAAGCAACGGAAGACCAAACTTTTCGGCCAAACGTCTTCTATCATCCGAATTTTCTAACTTTTTTAAATGCTCGTCATTAAAAGCCACAAATCTTCTCGGATTATGGCCACTTGATGCACATGTCCTAAACAACTCAAAATCTGTCACAATGCACATTTTTTCTACTGCTGCAACTTTTTGCAAACAGATTCCCTTATATGCTCTTTCTATATTAAAAAGTTTTTCTCCTGCCATGGATAGCATATAGGCTGTATCGTCTATTATTATAATATCCAAGTTGGTTCTGAGTGAAAGTACTTTGTTATCGATTTCGCTAAATGTGCCACTCGATTCCCAAAATTTATGCCGCAATGTTGTAATCGGATTTTGCATTGAAAAAAGTTTAATACGATAATCTTCTCCATTTATACTTAGGGTTTCTTTGATTAGCTGAGCCGATGCGGAAAATTTCAAAGGATTAATTTCCACATCTGGTTTCGATATCGCTTCTTGAAGTGTTTTAAATTCATCACAAATCAATACATTTTCCGCTGGTAGCTCATAAATTGTTTGTGCATCAGCACTCCCATCATATTCTTTTACGGTATGATATTTCTTAAATTCTTTTTTGTAATGATCAGAAATTTCACCAACAAAATGAGTCAGTCTTCCCTCTGGTGAAAGATTGACCTTACAAGTAGAATAACTTGTTTTATTTTTTGCCGACACCTTAATTTTGAGGAGTTGAAGGCTTAAGGAACTTCCTCCTTGAAGCTTATTAAAGATGGACTCAATTTGCTCTAATGTCATTTTTTACGCTTCCTCCTCAAATCGTCATATTGTCCGTCCACATCTCACACTGGCTGATAACCGTGCTGATTGCCGTATCATAATCTTCCGGTGGATACTTATATTTTTTCAGCAAGTGCTTCACCATCTTACGCATACTCGCACGGGCAGTTTCTTTTTTCTGCCAGTCTATCGTCCGATTTTTGCGCAGCATTTCCGTAAGTTCTCTGGTTAAATCAATCAGTTCATTGTTTTGGTAGAAATCCTTGATGTTTTCTGGCTTTGTCAGAGCATCGTAAAAAGCTAGTTCCTCCTGCGTCAAACCCAGCTTTTTACCGTTGTTATACAGTTCTGTAATCTCCTGTGCCGTTTTCAGAAGTTCCTTGATGACCTCCTCGTTTGTAATCAAGCCATTGTAGTAAGAGTTCATCAACTGTGTAATCTTTTCTGAAAACTTCTGAGACTGCACAACATTTGTCCGTTTATACAGTGAAACTTGCTCTGCCATAAGTTTTTTCAAAATTTCTACGGCAATGTTCTTTTCTTTCATTTTTGAAATTTCATCCAACACCGCCGGGTCAAACAGGCTGATATTTTCATCTGCCTTCTTACTGTCAAACAAACTGATAACACCTTGACTCTGGATACTTGCTTTCAGCAGTTCATTGATTTGAGCATTGATTTCTTTCAAAGAAAGTGTCTTGCCGCCACTCCCACCATAGGTGATCTTCACCACCGTAGAACGGACTGCTTCCATATAGGCCGCTTCATGTCGCTCCTGCTCCGTGGTCATGCTGGAACACAGCGAATGCGACTGTTTCAGCAACAGAGCTTCTCGCAGGAACAGATCTTTGCGCTTGGGTGCTTTTGCGTCCAGAACAAAGTTTACGCCGCCAGTGACCAGCTTTGCCATCATCAACGGAGAACCGCCAATAAATCCGCTGAAATCAAAGCCGTGCAACAAATCTTTGCACACCTGAAGCTTTTCCTGAAACTTTGGATAAGCAACTTTGGCAATGTCCATATCGCCATATCGGGACTGGTCACGCTTGGTATACTCCTTCATAGCGGCTTTGAGGGCAGATGCAATGCCAACGTAATCTACAATCAAGCCGCCCTCTTTGTCCTTAAACACGCGGTTGACACGCGCGATGGCCTGCATCAGATTGTATCCGTGCATTGGCTTGTAAACATACATCGTAGCCAGTGAAGGCACATCAAAACCTGTCAACCACATATCCACAACAATGGCAATCTTCATCGGGTCATCGTTGTCTTTGAATTTCCGGGCAAGTTCTTCTTTGTGAGATTTTGTACCGATGATTTCTTTCCAATCCTCCGGGTCATTGTTGCCACCCGTCATAACTACGCCGATTTTTTCGTTCCATGTCGGGCGCAGCTCCAGAAGTTTTCGATAAATCTTCATCGCAATCGGGCGCGAATACGCCACGATCATCGCCTTGCCCGTCAAAAGATTAGCGCGGTACTTTTCGTAATGGTTGACAATATCTTCGCACAGGGATTGAATGGTAGACTCTGCTCCCAACACACTCTCCATCTGCCCCAACATCTTTTTGCTTTTTTCAATCGTTGCAGCGTCCGATTGCTGTTCCAGCGCATCGTAGGTCGCATCAATCAAGGCCAGCGTATTTTGGTCAAGGTGGAGTTTGATAACACGGCTCTCATAGTAAACCGGACGCGTTGCGCCATCTTCCACCGCCTGTGTCATATCATAAATATCGATATAATCACCAAAAACTTCACGCGTATTTCTATCTTTTGCCGAAATAGGTGTTCCTGTAAAGCCTATGTAAGTTGCATTCGGCAGGGCATCATGAATGATACGGGCATTGCCAATGACCGTATGTGCTTCTTTTTCACCCTGCTCATTTTCTTTGATGACAATTTTTTCATCAAAACCATACTGTCCACGGTGGGCTTCATCCGCCATTACCACAATATTTCTACGTTCGGACAGTGGCTTCTCGCCACGCTCAAACTTGAACATCGTGGTGAAGATAATGCCGTTTGCTTTTCGACCATCCAGCAGCTTGCTTAGATTTTCCTTGCTGGTTGCCTGTACAGGTATCTGGCGCAAAAACGGCGCACACTTGGCGAACTGCGTGTAGAGCTGATCGTCAAGGTCAATGCGGTCCGTCATCACAACGATGGTGGGGCTATCCAAAGCTTCTTGCAGTAAATGGGCGTAGAATACCATCGACAGCGATTTCCCGCTGCCCTGCGTATGCCAGAACACACCACCCTTGCCATCCGTTTTAGTGGCAATCTTGGCCTTTTCGATAGCTTTTCGCACTGCAAAATACTGGTGGTATCCAGCCAAAATTTTAATCGGCTTCTGCCCATCGCCGGAAAACAGGATAAAATTTTTCAGAATATCTAGCAACCGGGCTTTCTGGAACATCCCCTCATAGAAGGTATCAAACTGCGCATACGCCGTATTTTCGTAATCGCCATCCTTTGTTTTCCACTCCATAAAACGGTCAAGTCCAGAAGTGATTGTTCCCGCCTTATTGGTCGAAAGGTCGCTGATTACGCAGATTGCATTATAATAGAACATCGAAGGGATGTCCTTCATGTAGTTCCGAATCTGGTTGTATGCGTTTTCTGCGCCCACTTCGTCCTTGGAAGGACTTTTCAGTTCGATCAAAACCAACGGCAAACCGTTGATAAACAAAATAATATCCGGGCGGCGGTTGTTTCCATTTTCCACGAAGGTATACTGGTTTACCACAT
>OGWV01001585.1_pt1 | contig 14197 bp, 17 predicted proteins | sample 1576081 | NCBI WGS metagenome assembly OGWV01 (sample SAMEA3541541, study PRJEB24748) | human gut metagenome | biome: human gut; feature: human-associated habitat; material: faeces | place: China | collected 2012 | reverse complement strand
ACGAGGTCTGATACTTAAAGAAAATAACAGCCAAATCGGCTGATAGTATAACGTTACCCACAAAAGAATGAAGAAGATGGAAACAGGAATAGAATTGTTTGAATCAATAATGAACTCTTGCCCCCAAAAGAAGGTAGCGAGTTTGTGCAAAAAGTTAATAAAGAAATGTTCATTTAATAGTGGTACGGACGCTGAAAATTTATGTCACTTGGCTTATCGTCTTTTTGTGTATGGGTATATTGAAGAAGCTCTTGCTGTTTGTCGTTATACCCATGATGTTCCTTTTCCGGGGAAAGGAGCGTTCAATGTCTGGACTTTTATACTATGCCTGTGGGGACTTGAAGTCTTTATCCTGAAAACGCAAGAGAAATATGAAGAGGCAGATGTGAGAATAAAGGAAATAGACCATATTCATATACAACCGATAGGTATTAGGCTAAACGATAGCGCAGAAAAATGTAGAAAAGATGCAGACAAATTGTATCTTACATTCACCTATCCTGATGTATTGTTCTGTAAGGAGATTGAAGAAGCAAGAAGCTTAAACAGCGCCAATGAATGGCGTTTCATAGCCCTTTTCGAAATGATTGGATATGGCGCAACTGGGCTATATCCAAATCTGTCAGCACATTGGGAAGAATTACAGCAGGACATAAATAACTATGTTTCCATTCTCTCAAAAGAAAAATGAATTATGTGGGTAACAAGTGGCTTAACCTCCCCTGGAAAGGTCGGTTAGCCACCAAACATTAGCAACAATCAAAAATAGAAACAACATGAAAAGAGCCTTTGTATATAAAGATGAGAAATCCCACAAATTTTGGTGGATAGATTATAGTGATTGTAGTTTTGCTGTAAATTACGGCAAATACGGTAGCATAGGAAAATTTGAAGTAAAGGAATTTGATACACAAGAAGACTGTCAAAAGGAAGCCGAAAAGTTAATCCGCTCAAAAATGAAAAAAGGCTATATAGAAGACGGGAACTTTGATTTTATGAAGCGATTATATATTGACAGCGATGAATTTGGGCTTAATCCCAAAACATCACATCCAAGGTTTTCCGAACATTTCAGTGATGAAATATATTATTCAGAAGGTGATGAAGAAACTCCATTCGGAAGTGATGAAGGACATGATACGTTGATTTGCATATTTGAAGCCATTAGGAAAAATCCAAATCTTGACTTTTCCAACTTTCCACAGAAGTTGATAGAACAAGACTGGGATATGGAGTATGTTCCTATCACTACTCTCGATGCCGACGAAGTTAAAAAAATGGCAGCAGATAAGGAAATGGATATGATTCAAAGTGATATGGTTACCTATGCTACCGCTTTTGCGCAAATAAAAATAACCGGCTCTATTTCATTTGAGTTAAAAGAACGTGGAATTAAAGCTATTAAAAGATTAGCTTTGATTGAGGGTATGCCTTGGAATGAAAATGAAATCCAAAGCAAGATGATAGAAGATCTCCAATCATTTAGCTTTATTTTTTGAACGTATGTTGCTAACAAGCACCTGTGCCACCTAACGGCGGCAAGCTGCAAACCATTATGCGCTTAGAAACTAATACAATATGAGCATGAAATATTATCCAAAAGGATGGCATACTTACAAGTTCTTGGTTACACCGCAAGAATTGAAAGACATTTTGCGAGGATTTCACATTGTGATATACAACCGTAGAGTACCTGCGGATTATATAGAAAGTAACTTTGCAAATTTTGTAAGGGATTACGAATCTTTTTACCGTTTACTAACGTCCGGTGAAAAAATCGAGCATATTGTAATCGACAATTTGCTCACGGGCTTTTCAAACAATCTAAGTAAGTGTGCGTATAAAGTCCCCTTTCAAGATTCAAATGATGGATTATGGTATAAAACAGAGGATTTCATAGAGCCTTGCGTCGGGTTCAATCTATTTGCCTTCTATCTTGATGAAGAACATAAGTTACAAACCAAATTCAGTTACATAAATTTTCCAGAGAATATAATGGGGGTTCAATTAGAGTACCCTAAGAAAATATATTCAATAGAGGAAAATAGAGAAATACTATGTAACGAATTGGAAAATTATAATGACGTGTACCAAGTGGTAGTAGAAAGGATAAAGCAATTATGTAGAAATCTGACGATTACAATAGGTGAAAATGTGTATAGAACTAAGGTGAAAATAAGTCCTACCGCACTAAAAGATATTGAAGGAAGTCATTTTATAAAAGTAAATAATTGTATTATTAAATAAAGCGCATAACAAGCGGATTAATCTCCCTAACAGTCGATTATCCGCCGAACATTATCAACTTATTAATGAATAAAATGAAAAAAGACAAACATATAAAAGTGCTATTCCACTTGGAACAAGATGAAGATGGCTATCCACCATTTTCTATTGAAGGTTTGTGGTGCAAAAAGGCAAGTAATGATACCTATATTGTCGATAATGTGCCATTCTATACCTATGGAATCAGTTTGGGGGATGAGATATGTGTTACAGAAGAAGATGGCGAATATCATTTTCAATCCATAGTGAATCCCTCTGGAAATAGCACATTGAGGGTACATTTTAACGATAAACGTATGCAGATGGTCAGAGACAAACTACTTGATATGGGATGCAAGGTAGAGATTTCTAATCTCTCTTCATTCGTATCCATAAATGTACCACAAGAAGTTTCCTTAAAAGTGGTCGAAGATGTTCTGACCAATATGCAAAAAGAATGTGATAGTTTGGCTTATGAACATGGTGTTGTCAGACAAAATATAAGTTGAAAACAAACAGCAGACCGACTGAATAAGCGGAACGCTGCCGAACATTATCGTCGAGAAAACTGAGAGAAATGAAGAAGATTAAAGAAAAATGGTTCAATCCAATATTTTTGGAGCAAATTAGCCCTATTTTAGAGCAGTTTACCCAAAGCAACATCGAAATGTCAAACTTAGATCTATCGGGCATAGAACTTAGTTGCAAATCATCAGTTATTCAGTTGCGTAAAGCATACTTGAAACAATCAAAATTTGAAACAATCAACATGTCTTATTCATTTCTTGATTGTTCAGTTGTTGAAAGTTCTTTGTACAATGTTGATTTTTTCAGAGCGAAATTTGACAGTTGTTTAATGGATAAATCAATTTTCAAAGAATGTAATTTCCGAAAATCTAAGTTGGTAATTAATGCTGATGATGCCATTTTTGAGAATTGTTGCTTTATTGATGCTAAATTTGGTATTATAACATATGGATATGAATATGGTGGCAGGCGAACAAAATTTTATAATTGTGATTTCACTGGTGCAGAATTCAAAAATGTAGAGTTTAGGGCCTCAAAGTTCTATAATTGCAATTTTACAAGAACAAGATTTATCAGTTGTGATTTGCGAGGAATTAAATTTGAAGGAAATGAACCTAAAATAGAGCAGTATGAAAGAATGAAAATTCCGGAAATGATTCCTGAATAGAATACTACAAACCGACGATAACAAACGGCTTAACCTCCCGAAAGGTTGGTTAGCCACTAAACATTACTATCTTGCAAGAAATATGGTAAATCGAATAGAAATTGAAAGACTACTTCAAAGTAAAGAATTGAAAGAACTATGGCAAACAATTCAACAAGAGTTGCCACAACTTTCTTTTTGTAAAGAAAATGACTCTTGGGAGGAAGCCCGAATTGATAACCTTGAAGATTACATCTCCGAATGTAATACTTTGCTCTGTAAGTGTAACTTTCAAGAATTATCAATAAAAGATTTATATACTTATCTTTTATCGGATAGTTTTAGGGCTTTTTGCAAATACGTGCTTTTAGAGTGGGAAAACGAAGAAATTGTTATAGATGAGTCGGAGCGAGATTATATATTAAATGAACTTGAAATCTCGGAAGACGAATATAAGCAGCGTTGTAAAACGCATGATTATCTTGATGTTGCAAATTGTTTAATAGATTATTATTTACTGAATAAGCATCCGGATATTTTACTTGAATATTATAAAATGCAAGGATATAAAGAATCGGAACAGATGTTCAAAGATAAAATGAATCTCTATTCGATGTGTAAACGTTAGTAACAAACAGCACTACTGCTTAAAGCGGAATGCTGCCGAACATTAGTCGCTTGAAAAATAAAAAAAGAAAATGAGTAAGATAATGATATGGGTCGGTCAATTTGATTCCGAGGCTGACTTTGAAAAATATATGGATCAATCGGCTTTCCGTCAATGGTGGAAAAAATACGATGAAGACAATAAGGAACTTCGTTGCCAGTTCTGTAAAGAACTTGGTGTAATGGACTATGACGAAGATTCTCTTATTATGAAATATTCTTCTGAAGGACTTGAGAATCTGTTGAATGTTATTCCGGCAGACACAGATAAAATCAAGGAAATACTAAGAGCGAAAAAAATAACTGTCGCAAATGCGGCAATCATGTATAATAGCCACGAGGGTATATCATTGCAGAAAGCGACGAATGCCGTATCGGTATCCTTCTTGGGTTCTTTTACTTTTGAACTTAATCCGACTGGTACAACAGCCTCGACTGCCGGTTTGAGATATATGACATGGATTGGGCATACCGATAAAAATGAAACCGAATTTATGGAGTATTTTAATCAAGAGCAATACCTCCAGGAGTTGGAAGCGTATGAATCCGGTCAGAGCAAAAAGCGTCCCAATCCCGAACATCGTTGTCAGTTCTGCAAAGACTTAGGTATAAAATTCTATTATCCGGAGTTTTTAAGAATTAAAATAGACGAAACATGTACAATGAATTCTGTTCAATTAATTCAATCAGTTATAATGGACAATAATGTACTTGATTGTTGGGTTGAAAAATCATTAAATAGAAATGGCCTTAATAATGCCTCAAATAATTGTACTTTCTGCTATATCCCGAATGGTTTTAGAGATAAAAAGAAAAACCAAAAAGTTTTTATTCTTAAAGAAAACATGAAAGGTCATCTTGGCATACCTAAAAAATATGTTGAAGAGATTGCAGACTATAATGGTCTTCGTTACTTATCAACATTTGAATGGGAATAAGTGACTAACAAACAGCAAACCGACTAAAAAGCGGAACGCTGCCAAACATTAGCAACCCTGTAAATACAAATTATATGTTCGTTGAAAAATTAAATCAATATACAGAAGGACAGATTATCGGATTAAAGAATGAAGATAATAAGCTGCGATTGTTGATAGAAGAACAACCTGACATAGAGAAATTGAAACTTCTAAAAGAAGCTATAATCAATGAAACGACAGAAGTAACATTGGTAATGCGTTCAAATAACAACAATCTGATTGCTTTCTCCTATTTTGAATGTATAAGTGACAATATAATAGGAGTTGAATCGTATAATTACACCGAGAATATTCTGAAAACAATTGAAGGAATTTCAATATTCAGAAATTTGAGGAGTATAGTTATTGATGCACTATATGATAATAAACTCTGTATTGACGAACTTGTTTCATTGGAGAAACTGGAAGAACTCTGTATGAGTTTTTATCCTATAACGAAATATCAATATCCTACATTGAACAAGCTGAACAGACTGAAACGATTAAAAATAAAAGGGTTAGATTCGAACATGTTGTCCTGCTTACCAAACTTGGAAACATTAACTTGTTTTAATTTAAAGGATGGGACACATTTAGGTATTAAGGCACCAAATTTAAGAAGCATAGATATATACCGTTCTCCGAAAATATTGAATCTTAATTTTTTATTGGACTTGAAAGAACTAAGATCTATTGGTTTAGACGGACTTAGCAATGTTGAAGAAATGCCGGATTTAAGCAACCTTCATTCTTTAACCGGTATGTCTCTTGCCAATATGAAACGGTTACAAAGTTTTCCTTTATATCACGAGAATTTAAAAAACTTACTCTTGCAATTGCCTTTTGATGTATTGGATAATATAATTCCTGAAAATCTTCCTAACCTCAAGCATATAAGTGTAAATTTGGGAAGTGATAAAAAAAACGGAATGGTATTAGATAGATTCAAGGGTATTTGTGAAGTTGGTATATGGTAAAAAAACAAGATTGCTGACAAACAGATGAAACATTTAAAGCGGAACGCTGCAAAACATTATAACCAATCATATCATGATAACGCTATATAAACAAATTGAAACAAAAGGTCTATACTACAAGGAAATGTGGTATGAAAATGCCGATAAGGTTCTAATTGAGCATTCTGGAAAAGTTGGATATGTTGGAACTATTGCGAAAACAAGTATGACAGAGAAAGAAGCAGCTATACGTTTACAGGATTTTAGTAATGTATGTGCGAGTGAAGGATATACAAAGTTGTCCGAAAATCAATTATGTACGATAGTAGTTCAATATCTATTGAAAAGCAAGGATGGAAACAAACGGGATAAATGGTTAAAAGACAAAGTTTCAGAGTATCTAAAAGAACATTTGGGCTGGCGAGGTATAGGTGTAGTCGAAAGTTTTGCAATAGATAACGGCAAATTGAATATTTATTGTATAGTCGTGGAGGAAGAACGGGCTGTATCCGCAATCAAATCATGCCTTAAAACATATCGGCTGGATTTGACACATGCGATTATCGCCGCCCGAAACTGGGATGATGAAGGCTTTAGGGTGAAATACTCTTATAAGCCTATTAATGATTTTTCGGTGATATGATTGATTATAACAAACAGCAAGCCGACTGAACAAGCGGAAGGTTGCCGAACACTACGACTCTTTTCCGTAACTTTGAAACCTCTAATGAACATGGTTATGAATAGAAACATACTCACCTTTTTAAATGAATATGCGGAAATACCCGATCCGCAATATGCCATCATGTTGCGAGGCGCTTGGGGATGCGGCAAAACGTTTTTCATCCGTCAATGGATGGAGCAACTGAAAAATAACAGAGATGCGGACAAGTTAAAATGGCAGCCTATTTATGTGTCTTTATACGGTTTGACCACTACCCAGCAAATCACAGAACAAATCAACAAGGAAATATCCCCGTGGCTGTACAGCAAGGGAATGAAACTTGCCAAGAATATATTAAAAGCCGCCTCGAAAATCGCTTTGAAATATGACATCGACGGTGACGGCAAGGATGAAGGAAGTGTAACCTGTGACTTGGACTCCATTTTGTTGTTGAAAGAAGAAAATTCCGAAATAAAAGGAAACAAGATTCTGATTTTTGACGACCTTGAAAGATGTGATGTAAAACTGGAAACCTTGTTGGGATACATCAATTACTTTTCGGAACATTGTAAATGCAAGGTCATCATCATTGGCGATGAGAACAAGATTTCCGAAAAAGAGGGCGAAAAATCTAATTTGAAATTCAAGGATTTCAAGGAAAAGACCATCGGGCGCACTTTCGAGATTAAAGTGAATATAGAGGAGACACTCGATTTTTTCATTGGCGAAATATCCGCCAACAACAGAAACCTCTTGTCTGAGAACAAAGAGCTTATCATCAAGATATTCCACGCCTCTAAATTCGATAATTTAAGAGTCCTTCGGCAATGTCTGAACGATTACCACAGGATAATCATGGCTTTGCCGGAACATTATCATGAATCTCCCAAATACAAACTTATCATAACATCACTATTGGCAAATTTTGTCGCCGTTTACTGCGAGTATAAGGGTGGAAATACCGAAATTGCGAGCCTGTTCAACAGCCTGTACAATATGTTCCCAGATAAAGAGAAAAATGAGGAGCGTGAAAAAATCCTCTCCAAATACCATTTTATAGAGATAGGCAAGCGGTTGGATATTTTCAGTGATTTTATCGTCAATGAAATTGTCTGCTATCTGGAAAGCGGGTATTTTGACACAACCTATTTGCAGCAATACTTTGCTGCCGAAGACGCAAGTTTGAATAGTTGGGACTATCTGTATGATTATTGGAGACTGGATAACGAAGAATACGAGAAACATTACGAGGAAACGGTACGGTATTACTTTGCGGATAAAAGCGTTGATCTAAAAGAATTGTTTGTCATTATATCTATACTATCGGTTTTATATAGCGACAACCTTATTCACGTATCCGAGGAAGACATCATTGCCCAAGGCAAGCACTCCATAGACAGGCTGATGGAAGGTATCAACGACATGGAGGGTTTGTTGAATTGTAGCTCAAAGGTACATGCGGGTACAAGAAGGAATCATTCTAATATTGGTTCAGATCGAATTTTGAATGTACTGGTTGCGTATTTTCAAAAACTATTCGAGCAAAGATTTGAGAAATGTCCTAATAAAGTGTCTGCCATGCTGGAAAATCTGACGGATGAAACTTGCGAACGCCTGAATCTGGCATTGAATGATGCAATCCCGGTCAAACAGCGTCTTTATAGGGATACTTCAATATTCCAAGAGGCTGATGCGGACAAGGTTTCAAAAAGTATTTTGGGATTGTCTAACGAATCACGCAACACCTTTCTGCATTTTTTGCAGTCTCGTTATAAATATACCTCCTATGGCACTGAAATAGAATACTTGAACGAATGCTGCCAATCGGATCTGCCCCAACTAAAATTAATCAATGAGAAATTAAAGACAGAAGCGGCAACCAGAAGATTGATAGAAAAGTATTCCATTGAGAAAATTACAAACCTGATAGATGAAATTACCGCAAAAGTGAAATAGCTATTCCCGTTCATCCTCGAAAGCGATGGTCTGACAAGGGATATGCCGATGATGAATTTCATTCCGTGTGACGGCACGGACGGACGTGTTCCGTTTGTCCTTCCGCCCCGATGTCCGGCTTCGGCCATGCAGCCTCACGGAATGGTCGGAAACGGACGCCGGGACGGGACAGCCCGTGCGCCAAGGTGCAAGCGCAAGACAGTGAAATCCCTTTCACCCACGTTAGGGATTGCAGGGGAAAGCCCACAGCATAGCGAGGACTTGCAACGGAAAGCCCGACCCGAAGGGGAACGCCCAAACAACCACCCGCAAAAACTGCTTTTGAGCATACCATAGAAAAAAGGAAGACCGAATATTCCGAAGTTTCGCCCTTATGATATATATTTGTAATTGAGCGAAGATAATAGCGGAAAATGTAGATAATTACATGTTAGTGATTATGAATCAAAAAAAGGAAATATTAGAAAAATTGGCTTTCATAAGACGCCATAAAGAATTTGCATCTTTTGGAGTAAAGGAACAAGAGGTATCTTATAATCCTTGTCTATCTGAAGAAGATATTAAGGAGTTTGAGCATAAACATTGTATAACTCTTCCTGATGATTACAGAACTTTTATTTCTGAAATAGGAAATGGAGGTTTCGGACCGGGATATGGATTATTGCCTCTTGATAAAGCTATTGTTGATTTCAAATTAAGAGACAAACCTAATATTTCCTTGAATGAAAAATTCCCATATCAAGATAGTTGGAATGAAGAATGGATAACCTCCTTTAATTGGAACGAGGGATACCCGGAAACGGAAATTGTTAATGCGTATATTAGTACCGCACATATTGCAGGCTGTCTGCAAATAAGTCATTTCGGACATGGATGTACATTTCTATTGGTGGTGAATGGAAATGAAAAAGGACATATTTGGTTTGATGGACGAGCTGATTATAGTGGACTTGTACCGAAATTGAAAGATGGGCAAAGAATATCATTTATAGAATGGTATGTAACCTTTCTTGATATGGAAATTGAGAACATAAATGAATCACTAACACACAGCACTACCGCTTAAAGCGGAACGCTGTCGGACATTATCTGCCCAATAATATGAACTAAAAAAAGTGATATGGAAACTAAAGCGGAAGTCCTAAAATACATGTTTACAAGAATACAAGAGATGCTTCCTGTAAATGTGGTCAAAGCAAAAAAGAATAAAGACTACTTTACTTACATAGTGGAAAACGATTGTAGTATTGAGTTTTACTTTCAAACAACCCAAGGTGGATATGCCGGTAAAAACACTTTTTGTATGGGTGTATCAGCTAAAATAAAGAATCCATATTTATGTAGTCTTGTATTAGAACCATTATGGATTATTTTTTCGGGAATAAGAGTGACAAGACTCCTAACGTTGAGAGATTCTTAAACGATTTGAAAAAGGATTTTTTTCCGTATATCATACCTTTTGTCAAACAATATACAAAAATTATAGATTTTTACTCAAATTCGGGTCATATTCAACATATATATGCAGATAAACAGTTTAGCTTAGGAGTAATCTGTTCTCTCTTGTGCAACCATGAAGAGTTCATTGAAGAAACTTTGGTTCCATTAGCCAAAGCAAGTGAAGGAGGTTGGATATTTAGAGAATTTTTTAAGTGCACAAACTACGTTACCGATATAGTTGAGCCGATTAAGAAATATGTCGCAGAGAATAATATCCATTTTGAACAATGAGAAGAATAGAATGGGCAGATAAAAGCGGATTAATTGCTCTCGAAATGGTCGGTTATCCACCAAACATTATCCGTCAAAATAAAAAATAAAATGGAACTTGAATTTAACAATAAATCAGAATCAATTACAGCTAAGGATATAGCTGATGTTGAGCGGAAAAACAAATTTATTTTCCCGCAGGAAATCAAATCGTTCCTTCTTGCCAATAACGGAGGTCAACCAAATAAAACGATATACACTCAAAATAGTCAGGATTATGTGGTGGATTTCTTTCTGCCCATAAAGTCCACAGAATTTGAAGACTTGACGTATTCGGCGACAATAACTGATTTGAGTGATATAATCCCGAATACTGTAATACCATTTGCTATAGATCCATTCGGCAATTATTTCGTTTTTGACAAAGCTGAAGGTAAAATCTATTTCTTGGAAATGGAAGAAGTAGCTCTTTCCTTATTGGCGAGTGATTTTGAATCGTTTATTTCATCATTAAAAAAGGAATGAGACGGATAACAAGCGGATCAATCTCATTTAATGATGATTATCCACCAGACATTAGCAACCCTGTAAATACAAATTATATGTTCATTGAAAAATTAAATCAATATACAGAAGAACAGATTATCGGATTAAAGAATGAAGATAATAAGTTGCGATTGTTGATAGAAGAACAACCTGACATAGAGAAATTGAAACTTCTAAAAGAAGCTATAATCAATGAAACGACAGAAGTAACATTGGTAATGCGTTCAAATAACAACAATCTGATTGCTTTCTCCTATTTTGAATGTATAAGTGACAATATAATAGGAGTTGAATCGTATAATTACACCGAGAATATTCTGAAAACAATTGAAGGAATTTCAATATTCAGAAATTTGAGGAGTATAGTTATTGATGCACTATATGATAATAAACTCTGTATTGACGAACTTGTTTCATTGGAGAAACTGGAAGAACTCTGTATGAGTTTTTATCCTATAACGAAATATCAATATCCTACATTGAACAAGCTGAACAGACTGAAACGATTAAAAATAAAAGGGTTAGATTCGAACATGTTGTCCTGCTTACCAAACTTGGAAACATTAACTTGTTTTAATTTAAAGGATGGGACACATTTAGGTATTAAGGCACCAAATTTAAGAAGCATAGATATATACCGTTCTCCGAAAATATTGAATCTTAATTTTTTATTGGACTTGAAAGAACTAAGATCTATTGGTTTAGACGGACTTAGCAATGTTGAAGAAATGCCGGATTTAAGCAACCTTCATTCTTTAACCGGTATGTCTCTTGCCAATATGAAACGGTTACAAAGTTTTCCTTTATATCACGAGAATTTAAAAAACTTACTCTTGCAATTGCCTTTTGATGTATTGGATAATATAATTCCTGAAAATCTTCCTAACCTCAAGCATATAAGTGTAAATTTGGGAAGTGATAAAAAAAACGGAATGGTATTAGATAGATTCAAGGGTATTTGTGAAGTTGGTATATGGTAAAAAAACAAGATTGCTGACAAACAGATGAAACATTTAAAGCGGAACGCTGCAAAACATTATAACCAATCATATCATGATAACGCTATATAAACAAATTGAAACAAAAGGTCTATACTACAAGGAAATGTGGTATGAAAATGCCGATAAGGTTCTAATTGAGCATTCTGGAAAAGTTGGATATGTTGGAACTATTGCGAAAACAAGTATGACAGAGAAAGAAGCAGCTATACGTTTACAGGATTTTAGTAATGTATGTGCGAGTGAAGGATATACAAAGTTGTCCGAAAATCAATTATGTACGATAGTAGTTCAATATCTATTGAAAAGCAAGGATGGAAACAAACGGGATAAATGGTTAAAAGACAAAGTTTCAGAGTATCTAAAAGAACATTTGGGCTGGCGAGGTATAGGTGTAGTCGAAAGTTTTGCAATAGATAACGGCAAATTGAATATTTATTGTATAGTCGTGGAGGAAGAACGGGCTGTATCCGCAATCAAATCATGCCTTAAAACATATCGGCTGGATTTGACACATGCGATTATCGCCGCCCGAAACTGGGATGATGAAGGCTTTAGGGTGAAATACTCTTATAAGCCTATTAATGATTTTTCGGTGATATGATTGATTATAACAAACAGCAAACCGACTGAATAAGCGGAACGCTGCCGGACATTACCAATAAGAATGAATACGAAAGAACTTATTAGAAAATTGGAGCAAATGACAGAGCTGTCTGAAAGTAGGAATGAGTTTTATAAGACGCTGATACATTCCTTACAGAATGATGCTGATCAACAAGTTTATGATAAGGTATATTCTAATCTTTGCGGATTATTAGCACATGGAGATTTGAATAATAAAGAATATGACTTACTGAAAGAAGTTTTATATGAATTAGAAAGGGTATAAGAATTAAAAGAATGTATCGGTAACATGCACCTCAATCGTCCCAAAAGGCGATTAGCTGCCAAACATTCCAATAAATAGAAAATTAAAAATGAAAAATAAATTAATTGATGAATTGGAGAAAACTATAGAATTCCTACATCAGACAGGTTGGCATAAACAAGCGGTTTGGTATGAGAATAAGTTGAAACTAATAAAAGAAAGTGAAGAAGGCTGCGCATCCTTTTATCAAAACCTCCATGAAGTTGATGCTTCACTTACAGGCATGGGGTCGTTCTCTGATCTACCAGTGAAACAAGAGTTTGTTGATCAACAATGGGATTTGGTAGAAAGAATCCATCAATTAATTTTAGAAAACATTGGTAACAATCACCTAAACTGCTAAACGCAGTTAGCTGAAACACATTATAAACTCTGGATATAAGGATGAATGTATGAATAATCAATATGCAGTTTTAATAAGTAGTGAAATCCCCGAACTTGGAGAATTGGACTTACTGCGCTCAATTTACCGAGAGTTGAATGGTTATATGGAAGATTACAATAACCAAATCAACTTAGATGATTTGGGAGATTGGAAACTTCTCATACAGATAAATCTTCGAAATACTAATGGGGGGATTGGGATTTTCAAACGGGCAAAACGTTTCCCATCTAATAAAGAGTTTGAAATATCTATTTCCATACCAGTACCAAATTTGGAGGAAGCACGCTATGGAATATCCGATATGACGGGGATTTATATTCCTTTAAATATTAAAAACTTCTACATTCTTTCTCCATGCTTTAGTAAATATGATAATTTGTATCATTATATTCTTGAGAGTGCAAAACAAGCCATAGATGCAGCTTTTACTTATGGCTTTACATGTAACGGCAAAAGAATAAAGAAAAAAGAGTTTATAACAAACAGTGATATTTTTCTTTGCCAGCAACAGACTTCTCAACTTGGTATATTCCTCTGATTTTATAAAAACATCATCCAGGAAATTATTCCCGGAATATGGAGGATTACGTTTGTTGACTGTTATAGGGTTTTCATCACGGATCAAATCCGCCAATACGTTATACTCATCTTTTGTTAATTTGAAGAACGACCCATTCTTATTCTTCAGGAATTCCATACCGCTCAATTCCGGTATATCCTTTATAACCGAATAATCAATCGGGTTCAGCAAGCTTTCGGTCTTCTTGAAATATATTTTTTGTCCATCAGCAGCTTTGACTATCTCCGCTATAGCTACCACCTGCTTCACAGGAGTAGCTTCATAGCCTATAACAATATCGCCTTCTCTTGCATCAATAAAATTTTGAAATATCCTTCGCTGATTTCCACTATCATTATAAAGAGTATAGTCTTGTATTTAGAATCTCAAAACAACCAAAAACAACCAGAAATATCCAAACGTAAGTC
>OGWV01001584.1_pt1 | contig 14200 bp, 16 predicted proteins | sample 1576081 | NCBI WGS metagenome assembly OGWV01 (sample SAMEA3541541, study PRJEB24748) | human gut metagenome | biome: human gut; feature: human-associated habitat; material: faeces | place: China | collected 2012 | reverse complement strand
GATGGATGCAGAAGATGATGTAATTAAAAAGATGGAAATGTCTTATGTTTTCCCTGGATCTATGTTAGGTGGAGATGTTTCTAAATTAAAAGAAGATGATTTAAAAACAATGGGAGATGCTGTATTATCTCAATTAGGCATTAAGGAAGGTGAAGGTATTGCCGCAGTATTCAAAGCTGATGGAAAAGATTTAAAAGCGACAATCAATATTGACCTAACAAAAGCAGATACTGATATTTTGAAGAAACAATTCAAGATGGAAGGCAACACAAAAAATATTAAGTTAAGTGAAACAGTTAAAAGTGGAGAAGCAGACGGCGCTACATGTAAATAAGTTTCATGATTATAAATGAAAAATATTATATTTAGAAGATGGAGAAATACATAATGAAACATAAACAAATAATGGCATTTCTTTTTGCGGCAGTTTTATTAACCGGTTGTGGTTCTAGCTCAAAAGAAGTAAAAAAAGAAACTAAAACATGTACAACCGAATATCAGGGCATGCGCATGTCTATGAAAATGAATGCGGAAGATGATGTCATTAAAACAATGGATATCCAATATCTTTATTCAGAAGAAATGCTTGGTTTTGATGCTTCCAAAGTAGATAAAGACCAGTTAAAAGTGATGGAAGATACCGTGATGACACAGTTAGGCTTAAGCGGTGATGAAGAAGGCGTTAAAGCAACCGTGAAAGTTGATGGTACCGGCATGAAAATGGATATCCATGTCGATTTGATGAAAGCTGATTCTAAAGTGCTAAACAAATTCAGTATCACAGGAAATACGAAAAACGTAAAACTTAGTGAAACGGTAGAAAACGCAGAAAAGGGTCAGGAAGGTATTAAATTTACTTGTAAATAAATGAGGAGAGAAAACTATGAAAAAATTATTCGCAATCGCATGTGCTGCTTTATTATTGGCAGGATGCTCATCAGAACCTAAAAAAGAATCAAAAACCTGTTCTATGGAAGTTTATGGAATGAAAGCAAGTATCAAACTTGATGCAACAGATAACAAAATTACCGCAATGGAATTGGTATATGATGTTCCAGAAAGTGTATCACAAAAAGATGCTTCTCAAATGACACAGGAAGATTTGGACAAAGAAGGAAAAGCAATGTTAAGCAGAATGGGCGTTGATGGTAAAAAAGGTGTTAGCGCAGAATATAAAGCAAATGGAAAAGATTTAAAAGTAGTTGTTAAAATTGATATGGCAACGGTAGAAGGTTCTACACTTAGTACATTAGGCTTTGGTGATTCTAAAGATGCACCATTTGATAAAACAATCGAATTATCAGAAAAACAGGGAATGACTTGTAAATAAGCAAACAGAAAACGTATTGGCATCATACTGATACGTTTTTTTGTATGGAATTTTCTTCCTTTTGAAAATAATATTATATAGAAAAGTGATATAATTGCTCTGAATGAAAAGGAGGAAGGATGTTATGGTAAAGCTTTTTGCGTGCGATTTAGATGGCACTTTACTAAATAAATATCATGAAACAGATGATGTGATTTTGGATGCTGTGGATCAAGTTATAAAAAATAACCGCTATTTTGCGATTGCGACAGGTCGTCATATGCATGAAAATCAGAAAGAAAAATTAGGAATGTATCATCGAGGTGTATATACGATTTGTATGAATGGGGCGTTGATATTTGATCCAAAAGGGAACTCTATTTATGAAAATTATCTCAATCAGGATTTTCTAGCAAAGGTATTAAAGACATTTCCTACCATTGATTTTGAGTGTATCGGAAAAGATCATACATTTCTTAGAATCTCCAAGGACCAACATATAAAAGAATTCGAGAAGCGCAGTATCTGGAAAAAGGTGTTACGTAAAACAGATATTCATGAATTTATGAAAGATTGTTTATATGAACAAAGTGATGAGGAAATCTTAAAACAGGGGATTATGAAAATCAATTGTCGGGTAGAGGATGAAGCGTTGCATCATGATTTAACTGCATTTATCCAAGCGCATAGCGATATCGTCGTCAACGCACCTTTTCAGGATGAAATCTTTGAAATCACAGATAAAAGTGTAAATAAAGGCGAAGCAGTCGCAAAGCTTGCCCAGCTTTTGAATATCGCAGAAGATGAAGTTGCTGTTTATGGTGATGGAGGAAATGACTTGGAAATGTTAAGCGAGCGCTTCACGAAGCCGGGCTTCGATTTCGAAACATTCGGGAGCCTTGATGTCCTCGAGGTTGATACCGCCGAAGGTCGGAGCGATGGCCTTGACGGTTTCCACGAAACGGTCCGTGTCGGTCGCATCCACTTCGATATCGAAGGCATCGATGTCTGCGAATACCTTGAAAAGCATGCTTTTACCCTCCATAACCGGCTTGCCGGCCAAGGCTCCGATGTTGCCCAGGCCCAAGACTGCCGTGCCGTTGGTGACGACGGCGACCAGGTTGCCTTTGCCCGTATATTTATAGGCGTCGAGCGGATTTTTCACGATTTCGAGGCAGGGCTCCGCCACGCCGGGCGAGTAGGCCAGCGAAAAGTCGTGTTGCGAAGTGAGGGGCTTGGTGGGTACTACCGCTATTTTGCCGGGTTGCCCTTCTGCATGGTAACGAAGGGCCTCTTCTCTCATATTTTTGTTTTGCATTGTTTTATGGGTTTGATGAACTTATTTTTCCGCAAGGATCGCGCCCGAGCCGGTATTTCGTTGAGAAAAATCGGGAAAGATCCTTCGGGATCAGATCCTGTTTATTGCGATCGGTTTTTTGTCTATGTAATTGGGATAGAGGAACAGCGGCATTCCGAGCGCCATTCCTGCATGTACCTTTCCTTGTATGCCGATGGATTTCAAAAATTTGCATTTTTTGTCCTGTGCCAGCGCCGAAAGGACGAAGCCCGTGTAGATCTGGCTGACACCGAGGCTTTCGGCCATCAGCGAACCGTTCTGATAGGCCAGGTTGGCATCTGCGGCTCCGAAACGGTTTGCGTATGGAGTGTGAATGAGAATCAGGGTTTTGGCTTCGCGCAGGATGAGGTCGTTGCCTTTGCCGTATTCGGCGATCAGACGCCGGAATCCCGGCAGGTAGGCATATAGCTCCGGACGCAGGCGTTTGAGCAACGGCTTGACGAACGGGTTTTCCAATTTGCGGGCGATTCCCGCGAAAGTATCCAGCGTGAAGCGGATGATCTTGTCCAGAATTGCGGGATCGGTGATGACGGTGAAGCTCACTTCCTGGCGGTTGCTGGCCGTCGGAGCCCGGTGGGCGGCTTCGAGGATTCGGTCGATCGCTTCCTGCGGGACGGGACGGTCGGAGAGCGCTCGGTTCGAACGACGTGCCTTGCAGAGGAGCAGCACCTGTTCGGGCGAGGGCAGCCCGTTGCGGTCGATCGGATGGATTTTATCGGGAGGAAATGAACTGTGGCGGACCGAGCCGGTCGGGCAAACGGCCGCGCAATGTCCGCAGACGATGCAGGAGTCGATATTGCGCAGACCGATCGGGTCGCCGGGTTTGGCCTGAGTCATGATCCAGGCAGGGCAAACCTTGACGCATTTTCCGCATCGGATGCAGCTGGCGGTGTCGATATTGATTTGTACGTTCATCTATTTTGTCTGCGTATTGTGTGTTTGTTAGGTTACTTATTTGTATATTTTATCCATTCGAACATATTTTTATCCCCGGCCAGTTTTCTATTGATGTAATAAGTATCTCCTCCACATCCGTTCAAAATAATTTGGTCCGGAGTATGTGACATATAAGACCAATATATGCCCCCGTTCGGGTCGAAATAACAGGTTCCTGGCTTGAATCCATCCAAGTTAATTTCAAGTGCTCCCAATACTTCATTTTGGTTGTTCGGAGAAAAATAAACCGTCCGTTCTTTCGTATTTGGATTCTTCATCAAACGGATATTCTGATAGAATAAAGTACCTTCGTTCACATTCTCAATTCTCGCAGCACGCAAATAATACATGCCGTTTTCAATATTATATACGAACATATTCCTCGGGGTGTTCACTGCTGCATCGATGTCATTTGTTGTTTTATCAACTTTAACCCAAGCACCCAATCGCCACTCTGTTAATCTGTCGGCAAGTGCATTTGAATCATTGGCTGCTGTCATGTCGTAGGGTTCGCACATTTCGATAGTTTCAGCTTTGACCATTTTCTGTCCATTGACTATTATTTCGTTGGAAGAAATGTGCTTCATTGCAAAGTCTTCGGGAATAGATTGTCTGATGATTGTATCTTTACTGAAAAGCGTGCAATCTTCTGTAATGCTATCTACTTTAAGCATCACCAAAACGGCATCATCCGACTGCTTTTCAAAATACATCATAATCTTATCGGTCAGCAACAACTCTGCCTTGTCGCTAACCCAAACACCAGTTTGGTGTTCGATCACATCGTTATTGCTTTCACAAGCACACGTACATATCGCTATTATCAGTGTGCAAAAGCATATTACTAAATTTCTCATCTTCACTCGTTGTTTATGACCTCATTTAACATATTCGATTATAGTGTCTTTGGCGTCAGAACAGGGACTGTTCGCCATGGTCCGTCCGGGAGAATCCGAGATGTGCATAGGCCATTTCGGTCGCTTCCCGGCCGCGTGGCGTTCGTTTGAGGAACCCTTCTTTGATCAGGAACGGTTCGTAAACTTCTTCGATCGTGCCGGTATCTTCGCTGACAGCCGTGGCGATCGTGCCGAGGCCGACCGGGCCGCCGCCGAACTTGTCGATGATCGTCGTGAGGATCTTGTTGTCCATCCGGTCGAGTCCCCGCGCGTCGATATTCAGCGCATTCAGCGCATAGCGCGTAATTTCCAGATCGATATGCCCGCCGCCCTTGACCATTGCGAAATCGCGCACCCGGCGCAGCAGAGCGTTGGCGATCCGCGGCGTACCGCGGCTGCGTAGCGCCACTTCCCGGGCCGCCTGATCGTCGATCGGGATGTTCAGGATACCGGCCGAACGGCGGACGATCCCGCTCAAAACACGGCTATCGTAATATTCCAGGTGACACTGTATCCCGAACCGGGCCCGCAACGGACTCGTCAGCAATCCGCTGCGAGTCGTAGCGCCGATCAGCGTGAACGGGTTCAACTCGATCTGGATCGAACGGGCGCTCGGCCCCTTGTCCAGCATGATGTCGATCTTGTAGTCCTCCATCGCCGAGTAGAGGTACTCCTCGACGATCGGGCTCAGGCGGTGTATCTCGTCGATGAAAAGCACGTCGCCGGGGTTGAGGTTGCGCCTGCATTTCTGTTTTATATGGCAGGCAATATTCTGTGGAACTATTTTTCAAGCTGCTTAAGTGCGGCATCGAGTACCTTTATTGGTAATGCCGGACTGTTTGGAAAAGTATATTTTCCAAGGATTGTTGTTCCGGCATCATCCGCTGTCTCTAAACTGATCACATTCGGTGCACAGTTCCTGCTGTTTCTGATCCTGTTGTTTTGCAGCCTTGGAAGCGGTCAAGTAAGAATCACCTGGCTGTGTCTGATGACACCGGTCTTGCTTGTGATGCTGGCATTGCTCGCAATCGGCACCGGAATAATCCTGGCATCCCTGACGGCAAAATACCGCGATCTTCAGGTGTTGGTCGGATTTGGGATTCAGCTGTGGATGTATGCCAGTCCGATTGTTTATCCGCTTTCACAGATTCCGGGAAAATGGAGAATACTGCTCAGTCTGAACCCGGTTGCGTACATTGTGGAATGTTTCCGTTATGGCTGGCTTGGAAGCGGCATTGTTTCCATACCGAACCTGATGATCGGGCTGGGGATCATCCTGCTGATTTTGTTTGTCGGAACGGTGATGTTCAATAAAACACAGCGAAATTTTATGGATACCGTCTAGCATCATAGCATGGAAAATTGCCAGGCGTACAGCGAGCAGCATTTATGCTTGTGCTCAGAAAGGGAAAAGAAATGGAAGAAAAAGAAGTTGTGATCCGTATCCGCCATCTCTCAAAAGAATATCGGCTTGGCGTGATCGGACGGGGGACACTTCAGAGGGATCTCCAGAGCTGGTGGGCAAGAAAACGTGGGAAACCCGATCCAAATCAGCGGATCGGACGCAGAGAATATACTTCAAAAGAGTGTTTTTATGCACTGGAAGATGTTTCCTTTGATGTGCACAGAGGAGAACGGATCGGTGTGATCGGTGCAAATGGTGCAGGAAAATCAACACTGTTTAAACTGCTGGCACACCCTTCAAAAGGTCACCTGCAGCAACGTGGATATTTTCCATGCCAGGATTCATATCAATGTTTTCCTGTGCCACTCGAACCGCCACATCGTCAAGGTCATAGGCATAGATTTCCTTAGCTCCAAGAAGAGAGCTAGCAATCGAGAGGACACCCGAACCAGTTCCCACATCAATCACCGTCTCGCCACCACGAAGCACCTGTTCGAGTGCAAAAAGACTCATCTTAGTCGTTGGGTGTGTTCCGGTTCCAAAGGCCATGCCAGGATCTAGCTTGATAATCTTCTCACCTACTGATGCTTCATAATCCGTCCATGACGGTACGATAGTCAAATCGTGGGTAATGCGAGCTGGTTCATAGTACTTCTTCCAATTCTCAGCCCAGTCTTCTTCAACCAATTCTTGAGTAGCCAAGTGAATATCTCCAGTTTCAAGACCAAAATCCGTCAACTCAGCCAAACGCTCATTAACCTGCTTAGTAATAGCTTCGATATCTGCTGACTCCGGATAATAAGCCGTAATTTTAACCGTCTCAACCTGTTCAACCTCAGGATAAAGCTCACCAAAACGGTCCGCATTTTCCAAATAATCTGCACTATCATCAATAGCCACACCTTGACTACCAGATTCAATTAAAATATTCGAAGCCGCCTCTTCGACCTCACGATTAACCTCAATCGTTAGTTCTTGCCATTTGTCCATATATTTTATCAACCTATATAAGAGATTCAGTCGAAGAACTGAACCTTCCTTTCTATTTCTCTATCATTTTTTTCATGTAGACCATATCCATACCTTCTTTTTCAGGTTCGATATGGGTTTGACGATAGCCGTTTTTCTCGTAGAATGTGACCATGCCTGCATCCTGTAACACCGTACACAAATCCCATTGTGTGACAGTTGGAAATTCCATTTCTAGCAATCTCAGACCCTCAGAACCATAACCTTTCCCTTGATACTGGGGCAAAATCGCTGCCGTTCCCAACCAAGCTTCCGTTAATTCTTCATTGGTCTGAACTCGTAAAAATCCGATCTTCTCTTCGTTGTCTTTCACAAAGTAGTAATAGCTATTGGGACGCTCTACCAGTTTCCACTTGATTCGTTCGCGATCCTCTAGATAGGGATCATATTCATCTTGGTATTTGTCATAGACTGCCTTAAAACTGGCTCTTTGAATGGCAATAATCGTTTCTAAATCTTCTGCTCTGACTCTCTCAAGTGTTATCATCATTTCTTCTCCACATAATCACGTACTCGTTCCTGCAACTGGGGAATGACACCTTCTGCTTTTATAAAATCCTCTACAGGCATTAGTTTAAATTCCTGCCCCTCGTCACCAAAACGAATCTCACGATACTGCTCTTGGCTAATTCGGCCAACCACAAAGACGGCTGACCTATCTTTATCCAACATACTAGGATAGATTTTCGACCAAATAATCGATTCCTCTTTCAGAGCCAATCCAAGCTCCTCCCAGACCTCACGTTGAAGACATTCAAGAGGCGTTTCTTGACCTTCTCTTCCACCACCTGGCAACTCCCATGTATTTGGCCAAGGAATATCTGGTTTATTATCTCTGAGAATGACCAAAATACTTTGCTCTACGAGTAAGGCAGCCTTAACACCTGTAAAATCAAACTGATTTTTTAAATAAGCATCCATCCTTTTTCGCTCCCTTTAATACCTCGGATAAGCAAAAAATTCCTTCTCTTCAAGTTGAGCTTCCCCTTTTTCGAAAGCTTCTTTGTCCCAAACCAAACCGAATTCCTCAGGTCCATCATCAGATAGAAAATCCATCAAGTCACTCAATCCTTCTGTCGCCACCTCATTCAAAGTCTCCGCAAAATAGGCCAAAAACTCACGAGATAGACCTTTCTTAGGTTCATATGGGATTGTCACTAGGTAGTCCTCTTCATCAAAACGTGATTTTGCTGGATTGTAAAAGAGCACGTAGTCTTCAAAAATAACATCTTCATCAGACACTTCACCCTTATCATCAATAGTCTCCACATTGCTACTGTTTTGCGCTTCTAGGATAAAGGTTACTTCCACAGCGTGATTCTTTTTATCCCAGTCCATAGCGAAATCATAGTCCAGGTGCTTATCCAATTCTTCTTCTAATACTGACAAAAAGCCGAATTTAGCCATTTGTTTTCCTCGTTCTTTCTTATTATTCCCTTTATTTTAGCATAAAAGGAGCCAATAAAAAACAGAGTAGGCTGCCCCACTCTGTCCTAGTTTATTATTTAGCATTTTCAACCGCTGCTGTCACAAAGGCAGTGTAAAGTTCTTCAGCATGGTTTGGACGGCTATGGTATTCTGGGTGGTATTGTGCTGCCACAAAGAATTTCTTGTCTGGGAGTTCTACAACTTCCATCAAACGATTATCTGGTGACACACCTGAGAATACAAAGCCCTCAGCCTCAAACTGTTCACGGAACTTAGTATTAAATTCATAACGGTGACGGTGACGACGTTGAACAACTTCTTGGTTGCCATAAGCTGCAGCAGCCTTAGAACCTGGTTTCAACTTACATGGGTAAAGACCGAGACGAAGAGTACCACCCATGTCTTCAATGTCAATTTGATCACGCATAATATCGATAATTGGATATTTTGTGTTTGGATCAAGCTCAGCTGAATTAGCGCCATCCAAGTTAAGGACATGACGAGCAAACTCAATACATGTCAATTGCATACCAAGACAGACACCCAACATTGGCACATCATTTTCACGTGCATAACGAATAGCTTGAATCTTACCTTCAGTACCACGTTGACCAAAACCACCAGGCACGATGATTCCATCAGCATCAGCCAAACGAGAGGCAACATTTTCAGCGGTCAAATCATTAGCATTGACCCAGTCAATATCAATGGCAGTATCATTTGCCAAACCAGAGTGTTTAAGTGCCTCAACCACTGACAAGTAGGCATCGTGAAGCTCCACATACTTACCAACAAGGGCAATCTTAGTTGTTTTCTTAAGATTAAGCACCTTATCAACCATAGCAGACCATTCTGTCATATCTGCTGCTGGAGCATCCAGTTTCAAATGATCACAAACGATTTGATCCATACCTTGAGCCTGCATATTAAGTGGCACTTGATAGATATGTTCCACGTCGAGTGATTCGATAACAGCCTCAGGTGCAACATCACAGAACTGAGCCAATTTATTCTTGATTCCTTGACCAGCAGGTTGTTCTGTACGAATAACCAACATATTTGGTTGGATACCCAAACCACGCAATTCCTTAACAGAGTGTTGCGTTGGTTTTGTCTTCATTTCACCAGCAGCCTTCAAATAAGGAAGAAGCGTTGTGTGGATATACATAACGTTGTCAGAACCAACATCAGCCTTCATTTGACGAAGTGCTTCAAGGAATGGGAGACTTTCAATATCCCCAACCGTACCACCAACTTCAGTGATAATGACATCTGAATCAGTCGTTGTCGCTGCACGCTTAATCTTGTCTTTCAAAGCATCTGTGATATGCGGAATCACCTGAACAGTCGCACCAAGATACTCCCCTTTACGTTCCTTACGCAAAACTTCGCTATAAATCTTACCAGTAGTCACGTTAGAGTATTTATTAAGATTGATATCAATAAAACGTTCGTAGTGACCAAGGTCAAGGTCAGTTTCAGCACCATCATCAGTAACATAAACTTCACCGTGTTGGTAAGGACTCATTGTCCCTGGGTCAATATTGATGTAAGGATCGAATTTTTGAATCGTTACCTTAAGACCACGATTCTTAAGCAAACGTCCAAGACTTGCAGCTACAATCCCTTTACCAATTGAAGATACCACACCACCAGTGACGAAAATATATTTTGTCATGTTAACTCCTTATAATATTATTCAAAACAACTACAGATAGTAGATTGATTACCCACTCAGATAATCACGACAGCCCTTTCCTAGTACCTGATGGGAGCGGTACAAAGTACCTCACCTTAGACAAGTCCAGTAAATGACTAAAAACAAAAATGACCCCCAAGAGTTTCACTCTGGGAGCCTTAATCATGACCTCTTCAAAAGAGGTGCCCGATAAATAGTCTAAACTATCCAAGACCATTTGTCAATGAAAACTTAGTCGCTTGACTCATCCTCATAGTCATCGTCATCATCTTCTTCTGACAACTCAACATCATCCAAATCATCATCTGGAATAATTTCATTCAACTCAGAGTCATAAGATTCCACTTCGGCTTTCTCATCATCTTCGCTATCGTCGTCATATTCAAGACTATCAGAATCAGGTGTGAAGTTTTCGTCTTCTGGATCATCGTCATTATAATCGATGGCATCTTCATCACCATCCATGAAGGCATTAACTTTCTTGTTCTTGCGTTTTGGTGCATTTTCATCAGTATCTTCCAATGTGATGACCTCTTCATCGATTTCATCAATTGCATACCATGAACGCAAGCCCCATTTGTTATCACCTAGTGGAATGAAACTTCCATCCGTATTCAAATCTGAATAAAAGAATGGCAAAGCATTGCGGATATCAGCATCCGATTTTTCTAAGTAATTTTGAATTTCATTGACCAAATCATTGAAATACATTTCATTATCACGACCACGTGTTTCTAAGATAGCACGGGCCACTTCAATCATTGATAATTCACTTTTTTCTTGTCCAGCAAATACGTCTAGTTCCAAAGTGGTTCTCCTTCATTCTTACTCAAGCTAGTTTCCATCAGAAATAGCTCAGCAATCAATTTTTCGCTACCTTTTATTTTACGCTAAAAAGAGTCAATAGTCAAAGCATTTATAGAAGAAAAAATCAAGTCTCAACAGAAACTTGATTTTAGTCATATTATTTAACTTTTGCTGTGCTTGTGATAACTTCAACAGCTTTCTTCATAGTGATATCGTGTTTAAGCATTTCAGGTGAAAGAAGTGCAGAAACTTGTGATACTTCCATGTTGTACTCAGCTGCAAGATCATTGATTTCTTTTTGGATTTCTTCTTCTGTAGCGTCGAATCCTTCAGCAGCAGCAACAGCTTCGATAACAAGGTTAGTTTTCACACGTTTGTCAGCGTCAGCTTCATATTGTTTGTGAAGATCTTCTTGAGTTGTACCAGTGATTTGGAAGTACATTTCAGGAGAGATACCTTGACGTTGCATGTTACCCATGAATTCGTTCATAGCACGGTGAACTTCGTCTTCAACCATTTCTGCTGGCAATTCAACGATTTCAGCGTTTTCAACAGCCAAATCAAGTGCAGCACCTTCAACAGCGTCATCATATGCGATTTCTTTAGCTGCTTCAAGTTCTTTACGGTATTTAGCTTTCAACTCATCAAGAGTTTCAACTTCATCGTCAAGATCTTTAGCCAACTCATCATCCAAAGCAGGAACTTCTTTAGCTTTAACTTCGTTAACTTTAGTAACAAATACAGCAGCTTTACCTGCAAGATCAGTAGCTTGATAGTCTTCTGGGAAAGTTACTTTAACTTCTACTTCATCACCAGCTTTTGCTCCAACCAATTGGTCTTCGAATCCTGGGATAAATTGACCTGAACCAAGTTCAAGAGAGTGGTTTTCACCTTTACCACCGTCAAATTCAACACCATCTACTGAACCAACAAAGTCGATAACAACAGTGTCGCCATTTTCAGCTGCACCTTCTTTAACGACCAATTCAGCCAAGTTTTTGCGTTCGTTTTCAAGCTTAGCATCAACTTCTTCATCAGTAACTTCTTTAGAAGCCTCAACTGAAACTTCAAGATCTTTATATGCACCAAGTTTTACTTCAGGTTTTGTAACAACTTCTGCAGTAAGTGTCCAATCTTGACCTTTTTCAATTGATTTTACATCAATTTTTGGTTGTGCAACAACATCAAGACCAAGTTCAGCAATCGCTGCTTCATAAGCTGCTGGAAGAATTGCATTCAAAGCATCATCGTAAAGAGCTTCTTCACCAAATTTTTGGTTAAATACGGCACGAGGCATGTGTCCTTTACGGAAGCCTGGAGCGTTCAAATTCTTTTTAACCTTGTTAAACGCTTGATCCAAAGCTGGTTGAATTTTATCTTGACCGATAGTGAATGTCACCACACCACGGTTAGTGGCTGTGTTTTCAAATGATACAGACATGTAGTCATTCTCCTTAAAATTTTTTATAGATACAGTTTAGTTTACCATATTTCAAAGCCTTTTAAAAGTTTTTTTCTCCAATTTAATCACAAGAAAATCGTTAGGAACTGTTACTTTTTCAAATTTTTGATAAACTAAAGCTATGAATATTTTACAAAGATACATCCAACAATTTAATTTTGAAGAGACCCTAATGGTACTCACTACAAAAGGGATTAAACTCCTCATTCTCCTCATCATCTTTCTTCTTAGTAAGAAGATTATCAACTTCCTTTTTAAACATACAGTCGGACGCTCTCTAGCTTGGACAATTCAAACACCTGCTCGACAAAAAACCATTGAACGTTTACTACACAATTGCATGAACTACGTGCTATACTTTTTCCTTGTTTACTGGCTTCTTAGTATCCTTGGGGTTCCAGTATCTAGCCTCCTTGCTGGTGCAGGACTTGCTGGAGTTGCTCTTGGTCTAGGAGCTCAAGGCTTCCTATCAGATGTCGTTAATGGTTTTTTCATCTTATTAGAAAACCAGTTTGAAGTCGGCGACTCAGTTGAAGTAGGAGCCGTTACAGGTCTTGTTTCAACCGTAGGTATTCGCACTACTCAAATTCGAGGATTTGATGGGACTCTTCATTTTATACCTAACAGAAATATCACAATTGTATCCAACAAATCTCGAGGAGACATGAGAGCTCAAATTGATATCCCAGTCTATCCGTCAACCGATATCAATAAGGTGACAAGCATCATCCAAGAAGTAAATCAAGAAAACATTGAAAACTATCCTCAAATCTGTGGAACACCAAATATCATTGGATTAAGCACAACTCCTTCTGGACAACTGGTATTTCGTATTGATATCTTTACAAAAAATGGACAACAAACTCATATCTATGCAGACTTCTTGAAACTTTACCAAGAAGCCCTAATCAAAGAAAATATTGAACTTCCAAGATTTATTGGAAACCCTATAGCAGTAAAATAAATTCATTACATTAAAAACACTTCAAAAGATAGATAAGATGAATCTACTTTCGAAGTGTTTTTTATTCATATTAAACAATATTGCCAGTCAAGGTTCTATATTAAGAATTAATCATCTTCATTGTAAGGATCAAAATCAACCATCCAAAATTTTAACTCTCTGATCATCTTTTTTCGACCTCTAAAACACTCCCCAGCTAGCAAACGGTCTAACTTAGTAGCATCTTCCGAAGACAACTGATTACGGAAAGCATTAAGCTGCTCATCATAAACAAGCCTATCAACAGCATCTAACTCTTTATTTGGAAGACAAAAAGCAATATCTGAAATTTCAATATAACATTGTCGATTAGCTTGACGTTTTACAGACTCCTGCCTTCTAACCTCATCATTAAGTCTATTCCTAAATTTAGTTTTAAAATAACGCCGTAACTTATCATCATCAGACTTTAATTCAGGAAACTTTTCTAAAAGCTGATAAAGCGTCATCATAGCCTCTTGCTCCATATCAGCAAGGTCCCAAAGTTGGATGAAATATTGTCTACTAGCCTTAAGTACAATCGGCCTTACAACTTCATATGCATGAACAAAAACTTCTTGTTCCATTAAACCTCCTATTAGTAGATATAATATTTGTAATTAAATTAATTACGAAACCTATTATAAGAGATAGATAAGAAATAAAATAGCGACATATATGTCACTATAAAAGTGATAAAAACAAAAAAGCTAGACCTACGTCCAGCAATGAAACCTATACTCCGCCAGTAGGACTCGAACCTACGACATCATGATTAACAGTCATGCGCTACTACCAACTGAGCTATGGCGGATAAAACTGCTAAGTAGCAAAAATAGTCCGTACGGGATTCGAACCCGTGTTACCGCCGTGAAAAGGCGGTGTCTTAA
>OGWV01001579.1_pt1 | contig 14222 bp, 16 predicted proteins | sample 1576081 | NCBI WGS metagenome assembly OGWV01 (sample SAMEA3541541, study PRJEB24748) | human gut metagenome | biome: human gut; feature: human-associated habitat; material: faeces | place: China | collected 2012 | reverse complement strand
ATTCTAGGCATTTTTTTCTATTGAAGATGATTAAATCATTTTTGGGTTTCATGCACAGTATCAGTAAAATCGTGCTAAAAATCCGCACTATAAGCTGTTGCAGCGCAATGTAAGGAGCTACTGCATAAACCAGCTTCAAATTGCCTTTGTTGCTATCCCGAATAGCAGCAGCAATAGATTGGGAACTATCCTTTTCAAAACCAAAGGATTTTACCACACCCATGCCTTGGATGTATTCCAAAACAGCTTCTACTAATCCCCGCTGTGCGCTCTGCCTTTTTTCTGCTGTGGAAGTCGATTTTCGAGTAGCTGCTTCTGTCACCAACAGGTAGCAGACAACACCAACCAGAGCGACAAGTCCAAGCTGCCAATTAAAAAGAAGCAGGAACAGAATAAGAACAACAGAATTGAAGAAGCCTCCAATCATATTGACTAATGCCACAGGTGCTGAACTTTCTACATCCCCTAATGTCGTGGTTACAATGCCGGTTATCGTGCCGATATTATTCTTGTTGAAGTAGCCCATCGGGATGTAGCGCAGCCGATCTCCGATGTGGATACGCTTTTCCGCCACCATGCAATAGCCGGTTTCCGTCTGCTCCATCGTGGAAAAATAGGTCGTGATGATACGCCCAATGAGGGAAACGGCCATAATTCCCAGCGAAATGCAGATAAACTTTCCGTCCCGGTTGTCAGATACTAACGCGCCGATCACTACAAAGAGGGCGGCAAACTGCATGGCTGAAAACAGCCCGGACAGGAATGAGAATAACAGGGATTTTTTTAGAAGCCCCTTTTTGCTGCCTGCAAAAGCAAAGATTTTTTTCAATGTTCCATACATCTGACAACACCCCCTTACATCTGGTCTTTCGCGCCGATGTGCGCCTGCCACATATCCCGGTAGAGGGGGCAGGTTTCCAGCAGCTTCTCATGCGTACCCTGTGCGTGGATGGTTCCATCCTTCACCACAACGATGTTATCTGCGCCAACAATGGTAGACAGCCGGTGTGCGATCACAATCAGGGTCTTGCCGACAGTTAAAGTGGAAATGGCTTTCTGCACCAGCGCCTCATTCTCTGGGTCGATATAGGCAGTTGCCTCGTCCAAAATGACAACCGGCGCATTTTTCAGCATGGCGCGGGCGATGGCAATCCGCTGGCGTTCACCGCCGGAAAGATGGGAACCGGCGCTGCCGACAACCGTATCATAGCCATTATCCAGCTTGCGGATAAAGGCGTCGCAGCCGCTTTGTTTGGCTGCCTGCTCCACCTCTGCGTCCGTGGCACTGGGTCTTCCCATGCGGATATTCTCCCGGATACTGCGGTTAAACAGGTAGTTGTCCTGAGATACATAGGAAATCTGGTCTGCAATTTCAGACAGCGGCATATCCTTCAGCTCATGGCCGCCGAGGGTAATGCTGCCGGATGTAACATCCCAATACCCGGCAATCAGCTTCGCCACCGTAGACTTGCCGGAGCCGGACGGCCCTACAAGGGCGGTCATGGTTCCGGGGTGGATGGCGAGATTCACATCATGCAAAACCTCTGTTGTCCCGTCATAGGAAAAAGACACAGACCTAAGAGAAATGCCGGTGTCTGCCAGCTTGACCGGCGCATCCTTATGGTTCAGTTCTTCAGCGTTCAAAAGCTGGCTGATTTCTTCCACATTTGTATGATTATTCCAGATTCTAAACCAGATGTTTTAAATACGATTAGTACAAGTGGTATTGCATGTATATATAAAAAAGAATTACAAGATGGTAAAATAAGATTTGATGGTAGTGTTCAAACTTATGTTATGTATGTTCCAGAAGGAATGGAAGAAGGGGTTAGAGGATTAAATACTACATTGGATTTTTCAGAAAATATGGAAATGGATGGCGTAACATCAGATATGCAAGCAGTATTAAAAACTAATGTAAAAAGTGTTGAGGCAAAAGTTATAAATGATAGAAAAATAGGCATTAAAGTAGCATTGGAGGTATCTGTGAAAATATATGCTAAAGATGAAAAAGAAGTTGTTAATGATGTAAAAGATGATAATGAAATGCAGATTTTAAAAACTTCATTGACAGTAAATTCTTTGTTAGGAACAGGGATAACAAAAATTAATGCGAAGGATACTGTACAAATAGATACAATAGATCAATTAGCAGAAATATTAAAGGTGTCAGCAAATATTATAAATAAAGATATAAAAATTAGTTATAATAAAGTTTTAACAAAAGCTGAAGCGGAAATAAAAGTAATGTATTTGACAGAGGACAATAGGATTAATCATATAAGTCCTAAAATAGCAATAGTGGGTTTTATAGATATGCCAGATGTTTCTGAAAATAACACTTGTGATGTGAATTATGAACTAAGAAATATAGTAATAAAGCCTCAACCCCAAGAAGAACATTCAATTTATCTTGAATTAGAATATGAGGTAAGTTGTAATGTGTATGAGGAAAAGGACATGAATTTGATACAAGATATGTATAGACCAGATATAAATTTGAAAATTGAAAGAATGAAATTTACAACTATTAGTGATAAAAAAGTTATAAAACAAACTAGAAATGTACAAGAAAAAATAAATTTGCAAGATATTGAAGGAAAAAATTTAATAGATGTGGAGTCTTATGTACAAATTCAAAAAGAGACTAAAATAAATACAAAGATATTGTATGAAATGGAATTAAAAATGAATTTTATGTTTTTATCACAAAATATGCAGATTTCCACACAAACAGCTATTATCCCATTTGAATATGTTATTGATAATTTAGAAAGAGGAGAAAGCATAAATACAAGAAATGAAATTGAAATATTATCACAAGATTTTGTTATACAAGATGGCGAAAATGTAAGTTGTAATATAAATATTAATATAGAAACAAATATGTATAGAAATAACAATACTAATTTAATAAGTTGTGTGGAAGAAGATGGAGAGAGAGAAGAGCAGGATTATAGTATAGTTATTTATATAGTAAAAAAGGGAGATACATTATGGAATATTGCAAAAGAATTTGGAAGTACTGTTGATGATATAGTAAAGGCAAATGCTATAGAAAATCCAGATGTAATTCAAATAGGTGAAAAACTATATATACCTAAATTTGTTAAAGTGCCATCAAATCGATATGCATGATAAAAGCAAGGTTAAAATATATTCTAGACCACGAATTCATTTGCCAAAAATAAGATTGAATAAAAAAGGGAATGGAGGCATTGAACAAAAAAATAAAGAAAAAATAGTAAAGATATTTATTATATTAGTTATAGCTTTTTCAATAGTAAAATTAATTTTAGATTCAGTAATGCCTATATTTGATGAATTGTGTGCTGATAAGGCTAAATCAATTGCTACTATTGTGTCAAATGAACAATCAACAGAAGTTATGAAAGATCATACTTATGATGAGTTGTTTACTATAGAAAAGGATAATGATGGTAATGTGATAATGATAAAGTCAAATATAGTTAAAATAAATGAGATAATATCAGATGTTCCAAATAGAATTCAACAGGAGATAGATAAAAGGGGTAAAGAAAATGTTGAAATTGCATTAGGTAGTCTTACAGGTATACGTATATTGTCTGGTATTGGTCCACGGAATAAAAATAGTTGTTTCATCAATAGGAAATGTTGAAACAGATTTAAGAAGTGAGTTTATAGCACAAGGTATAAATCAGACTTTGCATAGAGTGTATTTGCAGATAAAATGTGAGGTTAAAATATTGACACCTTTTAATATAATAACTCAGAGCATTGATAATCAGGTTTTATTACTTGAAAATGTTATTGTTGGTCATGTGCCTAATACGTATTATAATTTAGATGGTATAGATAAAAATAATGCGGTTGATTTAATTGAATAATAATATAATCTATATATGTAATGAAATAAAAAACCTCGGAAGTATTGAAACTTCTGAGGTTTAATAGCTTTTGTATAAAAAATATATTATCTTTTTGTAAATTACAAAGGTTGATTTTTCAATAAAAAATGACATTTTTGTATTTATAAGATTATTACATTATAATTTTAAATAACTCTTATTAGATTTTATTATTTGGGAAATAGCCATATTAAGAATAAGATTTATGAATTTATAAACAAAAATAGATTATAAAAATTTATTAATATTATAGACAAATTTTAAATAATACTGTAGAATAATTAACATAGGAAATGATGAGAAACAGATGTGGTTTTGCCACCTGAATTTTGCGAAATATCGTAGGAGAGGTGGTGATGTTTATGATTAAAGTAATACTATTTTTAATATTATCCTTAATGTTTTCTTTAACATTAAACGTTGCCTTGACAGCAGTTCTGTACAAGAACTGGGTTGACAAGCAACTACATAAATAAAAAAAGCTCACATCTGTAACTTTGGCGAGTTAGGTGTGAGTTTTTTCAAACTTAATTCGGCAAAACCACGTTTGTGGATTTGTCATTTCCTATATTTATTATAAGCTATTTAAAGATAAAAAGTCAAGAAAAATATTAAGTTATAATAAATAAATAGTAATTTGTCGCTGAGATTGATTTTGAAATTTGAACAAAAATATAAACATTTAGATGGGTATATAGAATATGCTCATCTTTTATTATGTCAATTAAATATTGTATAATATAGATAGAGTTCTATATACTGCAAACTATCAAAAAAATGTAAGGAGGTAATTGTCATGGGAGAATTATTTGTAGAAAAAGTAATTAATGCAACAGAAGATTTTTTATACAATAACTAAAGAATAATACTGATATATTAAACAAATTTATATCTTCAAAAGAAATTTAAGGATGTTCTACTAGAACTTTAAATTACTATAAAGATAATATAACCAAAATGTTAGATACAATAAATCTTCTAATAGGTGAAATTACTACTGAAATATTAAGAAACTATTTAGCTGATTATAAAGGTAATTCAAAAGTTGGTACGGTAACAATAGATAATATAAGAAGAACATTATCAAGTTTCTTTGCTTGGTTAGAAAATGAGGATTATATTGTAAAAAGTCCAGTTAGAAGATATCAGATATGAACTTTCAAGAAAGAAGTTGTATTGTTTTAGGTAAAGGTAATAGTGAAAGAGAAGTCTATTTTAGTGCAAAGAGTAAAATGTATATAGAGAAATATTTAAAAACAAGAATTGATAACAACGAAGCATTATTTGTGTCATTAATAAAACCTTATAATAGATTAGGAATATCAGGGATTGAAATTGCTATTAGAAATTTAGGAAAACAAGCAAATATAAACAAGGTGCATCCACACAAATTTAGAAGAACAATGGCAACGATGGCTATTGATAAAGGAATGCCTATAGAACAAGTACAAAAATTATTAGGGCATATAAAAATAGATACAACAATGGAATATGCAATGGTTAATCAAAATAATGTTAAAAATTCACATAGGAAATATATTACATAAATAGTATAATACTAAGAATAGAATAAATAAAAAAATAATTGTAATCTTATAGATAAAATGGTATAATTATACATATTTTAGTAAGAAGGAGAAAGATTTATATGGATAAGTTTAAAGAAATTAGACCTATAGTTCTTGGAGTAGTAAGAAAAGGCAATAAATTATTAGTTAGTAAAGGATATGACAAATCAAAAAATCAAGAGTTTTATCGATGCTTAGGTGGAGGGATAGAATTTCTTGAAAGAAGTGAAGATGCATTAAAAAGAGAATTTAAGGAAGAAATAAATATAGAAATAGAGCTTGGTGATTTTTTAGGGATTTCGGAAAATATATTTAATTATAAAGGAAAAGATGCACATGAACTAATATTATTTTATGAGGCATATATTAATGATAAAGATTATCAACAAAAATATGACTTGCTAGATGATGATATAGAAACTGAGGCAGTATGGGTAGATATTGATAAATTTAAAAATAAAGAATTGATTTTATATCCAGCACAAATTTTTAACTATTTATAGTTTGATATATTAAAATAAAAAATATAATAATGGAGAAAAAGATTATGAATGATTTAGTATTTTTTAACAAAGAGTCAAAAAAATTTGCGATAATGTAAATGATTTTAGAAGTGTATGGCCACCCAAAGTAGAAAATATGGAAATATTAAATGAATATTTAAGTTCACGAGAATTTGTATCCAATAAAAATGATAAAATTTCAGAAATTGAAAATGATATGTCAAATTTCTTGCATACGAAATATTTTTCTTTTTTTGATTCAGGAGCCTCTGCAATACATTCTGCATTAATAGCATGTAATGTTACATATGGAGATGAAGTTATTGTACCATCATGGACTTTTGCTGCTCCTGCATTCCAAGTATTAAGGGTTGGAGCTATACCAATATTTGCTGATATAAAGCCAGATACATACAATATAGACGAAAATAATGTCATTAAATTATTAAATAAATTTAAAAAAGTAAAAGCTATAATTGCAGTACATATGCAAGGATATCCTTGTAATCTTAAAAAAATTAGAAAAATTGCTGATGACTATAATATAAAGTTGATTGAGGATTGTGCTCAAGCATTTGGAGCAAAAATTGATGATAAATATGTTGGAACATATGGAGATGTAGGATGTTTTAGTTTTATGCCAGTAAAGCAATTAGCTTCATGTGGTGAACTAGGAGGAATTTGTACAAATAACGTGGACTTATTTAATAATGCAAATTCTGTAAAAACATATGCACAAAAAATAATAGAGGGAGATTATAATTTTTATTATAATTCATTTACATATGGTTATAATTATAAACCTAGTGCATTAAATTGCATTTTTCTAAAATATCAATTAGAACATTTTAACACAACAATAAGCAAAATTAAAAATAATGCAAATAAATTAACAGATTTTTTAATTAATAAAACAGATTTTTTAGTACCACCAATAATAGAAAAAGGATATGAACATGTATATCATTTATATAGAATATCTTGCAATACATCAGACTTAAATATAAAAAATACTGGAAAATTTAGAAAATTAATTATGAATATATTAAAAGAAGAAGGATTAACAACAAGATTATACCAAACTCATCCAGTTTATAAACAACCAATTTTTCAACAAGTATTTAGTCAAGATAAATCAAAATTATATCCTTGGTTATTTAATGAAGAGTATATAGATTTATATAGACAAAATTATTCGGATATTAACCATGACAATACATTAGCAGTAATAGATAATACTTTTGCTATAGGAGATACAAGTTCAGCACCGTTTTATCTAACTAATCCTGATATAGTTGACTTATATATAGAGGGGTTTAAGAAAATTATTAATAATTTAGATCAGGTAATCGATTATTGTAATAATGAAAAGATTTATACAAGTCCTTATAATGAAATTGTTGGATTATCAGATACAAAAGGAATATTTATATAAAAGCTAATGTTTACATAATGTATTGACAAAGATATATAAGAGATGGTATAATTTCTTCTGTAGGTTACTTAGTTTAGATAAAGGGATTCTTTTATCACAATTAAATGGAGGTATCATTATGTATAATGCAAGAATTGAAGACAATGTAACTTTGTGTGTATTGAAACCTGATGCTTATGAAAGAAATATTGTTGATAATATTATCAAGGATATTCAAAAAGAGGGATTTGAAACTACCAACTTTGTTCAAAAACGGCTTACTGTAGATGATGTATGTGTGCTGTATCATGAAAGTAAAGAACAACCATATTTTCTGGAGTTATTAAGCTATATGACATCAGGAATTTCGGTTTTTTTCCTTATAAAAGCATCTAATGCTGTAAATCGGTTTAATGATTTTGTCGGAGCAACAAATCCATCTTCTAGTGTTGAAGGTACTCTTAGAAAAAAGTATGGATTAAGTATTTTAAAGAATACTATTCATTCCTCTAATGCAAACAGATTGTATTTTGAAGTTAAGCAATTATATAACGTTGAAAGTATTGAGGAGTTGATAAATTTTCCGTATTATTTTAAGTTGAAAGATGGTACAATTTGCCATACAGTGTCAGAACATTGCTATGATGAATCAGGAAAAGTTATTGGAATTCCTAAGTATTTCCGTGTTGATGCTACAGAAAGAGATTCAAGAGTTATCAATGGATATTATTATGGAAGAAACAACTCAATTGAAGAATCTATTTTATATTCAAAACTTTTTACAAATACACAGGTTGGAAAAGTGAATAGGTTTGGAGAAGAACTATGCTTATTTGATGTAAGCGAAATTGAAAGGATTTATAATCCATTTGATAAAGCAAAAGAACTTTATCAATATGATGGAGATGAAGCAATTTTAAGAGATACTAAATTGATAATTAGCATTATGATAACTGAGTTAGGGATTGCTCTAGATGATATTGGAATTGAAGGAAGCATCCTGATTGAAGGATATCAAGAAAATTCTGATATTGATATTGTTGTTAAAGGAATTGAATCTATTAAAAAACTTCAAAAAAATTTTAGACTTTTAAAAGAAAATCGTTTTATTAAATTATATGATAAAGCAGATTTAAGCCTAATTTTTTCAAGAAGAAAAAAATATGCATCATTCGACACATTAGATGAAATGTTAGAACAAGAATGCAATAGAACAGTAGGACTAATAAAAGGCAGAAGATTTTGGATGCAACCAATTTTGGGAAACAATTATCTAGAAATGCAGGAAAACCGTAGACTCCATAAACTCGAAACTTTCTGTTCGGATGCTGAAGTAGTGGACTCAAGTAATGCTTTCTTATGGCCAACGTATTATACTGTCTATAACAAGCATTATGGATTAGTAAAAGTGGAATGCTATGATCCAGTGTATATGAATCAAGCTACTAAAGGAGAACAAGTTTACATTAATGCTCCTATGTATATTGATTTAGATACAGAGGATAAAATCGTAGTTTTAGCACCCTGGATTAAAGAGAGCCAAGTTTTCAAAAAAGCAAAAAAGTAAAACATAAGTGATGCTAAAAACGCCAATTCTTTATTAAAGAGTTGGCGTTTTTACAAAATTTTAAATAATGATAACCTCACCGATAAATTACAATCTATTTAAATAACGATTTGTTGTATTAAAAAATACAAAGCTAATTATGCCAAAAATAATAAAGAGGCATAGTTAGTTTTTTGTGCGTTTTAGATAAATTATGACTATAAAAAATAAATTTGTATATTACTAGCATATTACTTGTATATTACAAATTTAAAGTGCAAACAAATATAAAAATAAAAACATTGATATTTCAATGCTTGCAGACGTTTGAAAGTAAAAATTACCGAACAGCAATAAAAAACCTCGGAAGTCTTGAAACTTCTGAGGTTGAATTGATTTTGATAAAAGCTCTTTTTATCTCTTGCTAAATTGTGGAGCTTTACGAGCTTTTTTAAGACCGTATTTTTTTCTTTCTTTCATACGTGGATCTCTTGTTAAGAATCCATTTGATTTTAAAGCTGGTCTGTATTCTATATTAGCTTCATTTAAAGCTCTTGCAATACCATGACGTATAGCTCCAGCTTGACCTGTAAATCCGCCACCTTTTACAGTACAAATTACATCATATTTAGTTGTTGTATTTGTAACAGTTAAAGGTTGTTTAACAATAACTTTTAAAGTTTCTAATCCGAAAAATTCATCAATATCTTTTCCATTTATTGTGATTTTTCCAGAACCTTCTACTAATCTTACTCTTGCTACAGAAGATTTTCTTCTACCTGTACCATAATAAACAATATTTTCTGTTTTAGCCATTTTTATTTAACCTCCCATATTTCTGGTTTTTGTGCTTGGTTTTGATGTTCACTACCAGCATAAACTCTTAATTTTTTTAGTTGTGTTCTACCTAAAGAGTTGTGTGGTAACATACCTTTAACAGCTAACATCATAGCTTTTTCAGGAGTTTTTTCTAACATAACTCTAGCTGGAACTTCTTTCATTCCACCAATGTATCCTGAATGATGTCTGTAAATTTTTTGGTCCATTTTATTTCCTGTTAATTTTACATCTTTACAATTGATTATGATAACGTGATCACCTGTATCAATGTTTGGTGTAAATGTTGGTTTGTGTTTTCCTCTTAATAATTTAGCAGCTTCTGTAGCAACTCTACCTAATGGTTTTTCAGCTGCATCAATAATATACCATTTGCTTTCTACTTCGCCTTTTTTAGCGCTATATGTTGTATTATTCATGATTGATAATACCCTCCTATTTATCTTAAATTTTATATGAACTTATTGCCAAAGTTACCGGGGAGAAACTTGTGGTTTTAAGTTTCAATCTGTTTTACGTTTACATATTTTATTACAAAAATCAGCATTTGTCAATATTTTTTTGGAAAATTGGTTAAAACTATTGATAAAAATTTTTTTTGAATTTATAATATAAAATACTATTATAAGAAAAAACTTGCATAAAATGAATAGTAAGATAAAAAGGAGTTTAATGGAAGAGGAGGGAGTAAATGACAAAAGTAAGAAGTAAACAATCGGAAAAAACAAATAAACAAGGTTTTTTACAAGGTGTAATAACTTTGATGTTTTCGCAAGTTTTAATAAAATTATTAGGAATGGTATATACACTTTATTTAACAAATAGAGAAGGCTTTGGTGACAAAGGAAATGGAATAGTATCAAGTAGTTATCAAATATATGCAATGCTGTTGACAATATCATCAATAGGAGTGCCAAATGCAATATCAAAATTAGTATCAGAAAAAGTAGCAATAGGAGACCATAGAGGTGCTTATAGAATATTTAAAGTAGCATTTGCAACATTTGCAGTGATTGGATTAGTAGGTAGCCTATTACTATTTTTAGGTGCACATGTAATAGCATATAGTTGGTTGCAAATACCAGAAGCAGAAATGACTTTGGTTGCATTATCACCGGTGCCTCCAACGATATTGAGCAGGCCACCAAGCTTGCCCGCGCCATGCTCACCCGCTACGGCATGAGCAAGGACTTTGACATGGTGGCGTTGGAGACCGTGAACAACCAGTATCTGGGCGGCGACACCTCGCTGGCCTGCTCGGCGCAGACCCAGCGGGAGATCGACCAGCGGGTCGTGGAGCTGGTAAAGGCCCAGCACGAAAAGGCCATCAAGATCCTCACCGACAACCGTGCAAAGCTCGACGAGCTGGCGATAAATTATTTATATGTCAAGGAGTGAAGATACTGTCCACTGAAAGTAACGAGTTATTAGTCTTTTTAGATGAGACAGTTTTGGCAGATTATGATAAATTTGCAAGTCTTGCGAATCAGTATAAAGAAGACGCAAATTATTATGAGGAAACAAGCGGTTCCATGGAGCATAATGCAGAAGAAGTAATGGATGCAATTCAAAGTATTTCAAATGTTTTGGAAAATGCAAGTTCAGCACAGATGGAACTTGCGTCTGCAGTAGAAAGTGTAAATGCTTTGCAGGAAACGATGGAAAAATTTAATATGTAAAGCAATATACACATTCTTGGAATTTCCAGTCAATAAAGAAAGGTTATGTTTTGTGGGCGCTCCCGCTTAACAAGCGCCTAGGGGTATCGGCATGCTAAATACGCATGCCGGATACCCACGTGCTTGTACCCACGCAACATAACCTTTTTATTGACTGGAAATTCCAAAAGAAGAACTATATTACTACATATTAATTTCTATCTATTTTGCAATTTCCCTTTTTCTTATTTTCCTCAAACCTAATCCCCAATCCATTCCGTAGCAAAAAAACACAACCCATTGACTGCATACAGCCACGCGGGAATGAGGCATGCGTATTTAGCATGCCCATACCCCTGCGCGGCTGTTAAGCGGGAGCGTGCAGTCAATGGGTTGTATTTTTTTGCAAATCTTTACGAACTTTTTACATAGAAATGATTTCAGATTTTACATTCGCCCCCTAAACTAGGACTTGTAAGAAAGAAAAAGAAAGATGAAAAGATTGAAAGGAGAAAACAAAAATGAAGATGACAAAAAAAGTATTAGGAATGGTTTTATGCGGGGTTATGACAGTGGGGATGATTACCGGCTGTGGCGGCTCTGACAGCAGCACAACAAATGATGCAGGAAATACATCAGCAGATGCAGCACAGGAAATTTCCGTTGTATCACGTGAAGATGGTTCCGGTACACGAGGTGCTTTCGTAGAGCTTTTTGGTGTTGAAGATGAGGAGAACGGAGAAAAAGTAGACAAGACGACAGAAGAAGCAACAATCGCAAACAGCACGGAAATCGTTATGACAACCGTAGCCGGTGATAAAAATGCAATTGGTTACTGCTCACTCGGTTCTTTAAATGACAGCGTGAAAGGACTTAAGATTGACGGTGCAGAGCCAACGGTTGACAACATTAACAATGGAAGTTATGCAATTGCCCGACCATTTAACATTGCAACAAAGGATAAGAAAAGTGAAGTAACACAGGACTTCATTAACTACATCCTGAGTGAAGACGGACAGAAAGTAATTGAGTCTAACGGTTACATCAAAGCAAGTGATGCCGGTGCTTTCAAGAGTAACGGTGCCAAAGGTAAAATTGTAGTAGCCGGTTCCTCTTCGGTTACGCCGGTTATGGAAAAACTTGCTGAAAGTTACAAGACAGTAAACAGTGGAGCAGAAATTGAAATTCAGGAAAGTGATTCTACAACAGGTGTTAATTCAGCAATTGAAGGAACATGTGATATCGGAATGGCATCAAGAGATTTAAAGGATGAAGAAAAAGGAGTTAAGGCAACAGCAATTGCAAAAGACGGTATTGCAGTAATTGTTAATAATAACAACACAATTGATGACTTAACAGTAGATCAGATTAAAGATATTTTTACAGGTGCAGTTACAACTTGGGCAGATGTTAAATAATTTGAAAATCAACAAAGCTTAGAATTTGAAAAAATAAAAAGTGAAATTAAGCCTGGCTAGCAAAGTATTAATTGGTAAGTCAGGCTTAAGAAATATATGAGGAAAAGAAATGCAGGAAAAAAATAATGTAGGCACAAATACAGGATGGAAAAAATTCAAAGAGTTATTTATGAAAATAATTTTTTTGATTGCAGCCTGTGTGTCAATTGCAGCGGTAGCTTTGATTTGCATATTCTTATTTGCAAATGGAATACCGGCAATAAAAGAAATTGGATTTACTAAATTTATATTTGGTACACAGTGGCGTCCGACGAATAACATATATGGTATTTTACCAATGATTGTAGGAAGTATATACGTTACAGCCGGAGCATTGATTATAGGTGTACCAATTGGACTTTTAACAGCTATATTTTTAGCAAGATTTTGTCCGAAGCCTTTGTACAAAATACTTAAACCTGGAATTGAACTCATGGCTGGAATCCCATCGGTAATATATGGTTTCTTTGGATTGGTTGTTTTGGTACCGGCAGTAAGAGATAATTTTGGTGGTGATGGTCTTAGTATGCTAACAGCAAGCATGTTACTTGGAATGATGATTTTACCAACAATTATTTCGGTATCAGAGTCATCTATAAGGGCCGTACCTGATAAATATTATCAAGGGGCATTAGCACTTGGTGCAACACATGAAAGAAGTGTTTTTCTTACTGTTGTTCCGGCAGCAAAATCAGGAATTTTGGCAGCGGTTATATTAGGAGTAGGAAGAGCAATAGGAGAAACAATGGCAGTAATTATGGTTGCAGGAAATCAGCCAAGAATGCCGGAGGGTATGTTAAAAGGTGTTAGAACGTTAACAACAAATATAGTAATGGAAATGGGATATGCTGCGGGATTACATAGAGAGGCACTTATAGCAACAGGTGTTGTTCTGTTTGTATTTATTCTTATAATCAATCTACTGTTTTCAATTATAAAAAATAAAGAAAAACATCAATATTAAAGGAGTAAAGTAGATTATGAATAATGACAAATTATCACAAATAAAAGGAATAAATAAAGTTTCCTTTTTACAGAGATTAAAAAGTTATAAAAGAAAACCGGGCTCCTTTATATTGTTATTATTAGTTGGATTAGCAGCACTAGCAACAACATTATGCTTAGGTTTTATAGTTTGCTATATATTAATTAAAGGTATACCAAACCTTACACCTGATTTATTCGCATGGGAATATAATTCAGAAAATGTATCAATGATGCCGGCGATTATAAATACTATATCAATGACATTGTTGTCACTTCTTTTTTCTCACTGCTCAGCATCAAAGATCTAACTTCGCCGTCCTGCTTCTCCAAAAATCCCGCAGCCACCAAATTATCAACGTGTT
>OGWV01001577.1_pt1 | contig 14227 bp, 10 predicted proteins | sample 1576081 | NCBI WGS metagenome assembly OGWV01 (sample SAMEA3541541, study PRJEB24748) | human gut metagenome | biome: human gut; feature: human-associated habitat; material: faeces | place: China | collected 2012 | reverse complement strand
CTTTTTTGGCTTATCCGCCGAAGGTCAGGACACCAACGTCACCGTCGATAACTTTAGCCTGAAAAACACTTTCTTAATTGGCTCTAAGTATACACATAACAATACTGCGTTGTATGCGGGAAGCGGTGCGGATATCACTGTAAACGGTAATGTGTACATTCGTTCAGAGGTTGAACACAGCAACGAGGGGAAAGACGCCACGCTGGCAAATAATGGAGTCTATGCGCGCGGTGCAGGTTCAACTATTACAGCTAACGGTGGCGATGTTTACATTAATACATACGCCAGTAATTTCAAAGAACTGCTGGAGAACAATAGTGGTTATCCTGATGGCTCATCAAAAAGTGATGCAGTTAGTGCTAAAGATGGTGGTGTCGTAAATATTAATCAGTCAGGTGAGCACAAGGTTAATTTGTTAGGAAATATCGACTTCGGCGATAAAATATATGCTAATACCAGCCAGATGAATATTACTCTCAATGGTGCAGAGTCATTCTGGCATGGGCATGAAGCGAACTTCCTGGAAACTGCCAGCGGTAAATGGGCGGGAGATTTGAATCTGACGCTGATGAATAATGCTTACTGGATCCCGGATGGCAAAGACGCTCAGATCAGCGCCATTACCTTGCAAGACGGCGGGACGATAAACCTGCATGGTTTTAACCTGCATACCAATCAGAGTATCAACGAAACCGTGAAGATTCACGATCTGAAAGGCAACAACGGTATTTTCCTGATTGATGTAAATACAAATAAAACCGATGAGCAGCGGCGTAATGGGAGCGACTTTATCGAGGTCGTTAAGAGTAGCACGGGGGGAACTCATGCCATTGAGGCGTTAAATATTAATAAGCTCAGCAATCTGCAAGAAGATATCTGGGTTGCCGATGCCGCCAGCAATGTGACGTTCGCAGCGTACGATAAAATCGATATCACTAACGAGTATGTATACGACTATAAACCGCTACTGCGTTCTGATATTCGGGAAGGCGATCCGGTAAGCCAGTATGGCACAAACTGGTATATCACGGGGGTTTCAACGAAAGCCAGTGCGGGTAGCAACACCGCAATTGCCAATGCTGGGTTAAACTACGCGGCGGCCACCGCCCGTCTCGAAATCGACAGCCTGAATAAGCGTTTAGGGGAATTACGCCAGAACCAACAGCAAAATGGTCTGTGGATACGCTATAAAGGCGGCGAAATGGAAAGCGATAATGGCAGCTACTTCACAATGAAGTCCGATGATGTTGTTGGCCGTGTCAAGACCTACGAGGCTATCATCAAGGGTGAGAATATCCCTGAGCCTGGTATTCCAGAGTCATTCAAGGTGCTTCTCAAAGAGCTTCAGGCACTTGGTCTGGATGTCAAGGTACTTGATGAGAACAGAGAAGAGGTTGAGCTTATCGAGACAAGTGAGTACGGTAACACAGATATCAACTCAATTATCGGAAATGATAAGGACTATGCGTTCGAGGACAGTGAGTCTTTCGCAGAGCATGGTTTCTCAAAGAAAGAATTTGATGACAACGAAGAGCTTGTTGACATAGAAGAGGAAGAGTCCCCTGAGACAGCGGATGACGATATTTTTGCTGATGAAGTTCTTGATGACGAAGAATAATTAGAAGGGAGTGCCAAAATGCCAGAAACAAATAATATAGAAAATAATCAGGCAATGCAGTTTGATGCGATTCAGATTGGATTAGCATCTCCTGAAAAGATCAGAGAGTGGTCACATGGCGAGGTTAAAAAGCCTGAGACTATTAACTATAGAACATTAAAGCCTGAAAAAGACGGTCTTTTCTGCGAGAAGATTTTCGGACCAACGAAGGACTGGGAGTGTCATTGTGGTAAATACAAGAAGATACGTTATAAGGGTGTTGTCTGCGACCGATGTGGCGTAGAAATCACAAAGTCAAGCGTTCGTAGAGAGCGTATGGGACACATCGAGCTTGCTGCTCCTGTATCTCATATCTGGTATTTCAAGGGTATCCCATCACGTATGGGACTCATCCTTGACTTATCTCCACGTGTACTTGAGAGAGTACTGTACTTTGCTTCATATATTGTGCTTGACCCGGGCGAGACAAAGCTTGCATACAAGCAGATTCTCAACGAGTCAGAGTACCAGGAGGCATGCGATACTTATGGCCGCTCAGCATTCCGTGTAGGAATGGGTGCTGAGTCTATCCATGAGCTTTTAGCAGCAATCGATCTTGAGAAGGATTCGGCAGAGCTTAAGGCAGAGCTTGAGAATGCTACAGGCCAGAAGCGTGCACGTATCATCAAGAGACTTGAGGTTGTAGAGGCTTTCCGTGAGTCAGGAAACAAGCCTGAGTGGATGATTATGACAGTTATTCCTGTTATTCCACCGGATCTTCGTCCAATGGTTCAGCTCGATGGAGGACGTTTCGCAACAAGTGATCTTAACGACCTTTACAGACGAATCATCAACCGTAACAACCGTCTTAGAAGACTTCTTGATCTTGGAGCGCCGGATATCATCGTTCGTAACGAGAAACGTATGCTTCAGGAGGCTGTCGATGCACTTATCGACAACGGCCGTCGTGGCCGTCCTGTTACCGGTCCTGGAAACAGAGCTCTTAAGTCTCTTTCAGACATGCTCAAGGGAAAGGGAGGACGTTTCCGTCAGAACCTTCTCGGAAAGCGAGTTGACTACTCAGGACGTTCAGTTATCTGTGTAGAGCCAAAGCTTAAGATTTATCAGTGTGGTCTTCCAAAGGAGATGGCTATTGAGCTTTTCAAACCATTCGTTATGAAGGAGCTTGCCGCTAACGGAACCGCACACAATATAAAGAGTGCAAAGAAGATGGTTGAGAGACTTCAGCCGGAGGTATGGGATGTCCTTGAGGACGTCATCAAAGAGCATCCGGTTATGCTTAACCGAGCTCCTACACTCCACAGACTTGGAATCCAGGCCTTCGAGCCAATCCTTGTAGAGGGTAAGGCAATCAAGCTTCATCCACTCGTATGTACAGCGTTCAACGCCGACTTCGATGGAGACCAGATGGCTGTACATCTTCCACTGACTGCTGAGGCACAGGCTGAGTGCAGATTCATGCTTCTGTCACCTAACAACCTGCTTAAGCCTTCTGATGGTGGACTTGTAGCCGTTCCTTCACAGGATATGATCCTTGGAGTTTACTACCTCACAATGAGAAAGCTCGCTGATTACAAGGATGATCCAAAGATGGTTGCACAGGTGTCATCAGACACTGTATACAATGATATTGAGGAGCTTAGAAAGCTCACAACTCCTGATGAAAATACAGGAAAGGCTGAGCTTGGCTTATATGACCTCATCTGGTTTGAGGATGTCACAGACGGAAACCGTCGTGTGCTTTGCAGACCGATAGATCTTCTCGGCCGTTACTATGGAAGTGTTAATCTTGCAATGCTCGCTTACGAGAACAAGGAGATTACTCTTCACCAGAATATCTTTGTACACCGTACAGTAAAGCTTCCTGACGGAACAGAGGTTTCAGGTTTTACAGAGACAACAGTAGGACTTTTGATATTCAATGAGAACATTCCACAGGATCTTGGTTTTATAGACAGATCAAAGGCTGAGAATGCACTCAAGTTTGAGGTTGAGTTCCACGTTGGTAAGAAACAGATCAAGCAGATCCTTGAGAAGGTTATCAACACACACGGAGCTACAACAACAGCAGAGGTTCTTGACAATGTCAAGGCTATGGGATACAAGTATTCAACCCAGGCTGCCATGACAGTTTCAATTTCAGATATGACAGTGCCACCACAGAAGCCACAGATGATCGCTGATGCACAGGACACTGTAGATAAGATTACAAGACAGTACAAGCGTGGACTTATCACTGATGAGGAGCGTTACAAAGAGGTTATCGAGACATGGAAGGATACAGATGATGCCCTTACAAAGGCACTTCTTACAGGTCTTGATAAGTACAACAACATCTTCATGATGGCAGATTCCGGAGCCCGTGGATCTGATAAGCAGATCAAACAGCTTGCAGGTATGCGAGGACTCATGGCTGATACAACAGGTCGTACAATCGAGCTTCCTATCAAGTCATGTTTCCGTGAGGGTCTTGACGTACTTGAGTACTTCATGTCAGCACATGGAGCTCGTAAGGGACTTTCAGATACAGCGCTTCGTACAGCCGATTCAGGATACCTTACAAGACGTCTTGTAGATGTTTCACAGCATATGATCGTTCGTGAGTCAGACTGCTGTGCAGGCACAGGACGTGAGATTCCGGGAATGGTTGTAAAGGCATTCATGGAGGGTCGAGAGGAAATCGAGAGCCTTCAGGAGAGAATTACAGGTCGTTTCTCTTGCAACACAATCTGCGATAAGGATGGCAATGTAATCGTTAAGGCCAACCATATGATTACACCAAAGCGTGCAGCAAAGGTTATGGCAGAGGGTGTTGACGAGAACGGTAATCCAATCACACAGGTTAAGATCCGTACAGTGCTTACCTGCCGTTCACACATGGGAGTATGTGCTAAGTGTTACGGTTCAAACCTTGCAACCGGTCAGGCAGTACAGGTTGGTGAAGCAATCGGTATCATCGCAGCACAGTCAATCGGTGAGCCTGGTACACAGCTTACCATGAGAACCTTCCATACAGGTGGTGTTGCCGGTGGAGATATCACACAGGGTCTTCCTCGAGTAGAGGAGATTTTCGAGGCACGTAAGCCTAAGGGACTCGCTATTATCACAGAGTTCGGCGGAACTGCCACAATCAAGGATACAAAGAAGAAGCGTGAGGTTATCGTTACAAACAACGAGACAGGCGAGACAAAGGCTTACCTCATTCCTTACGGCTCACGTATCAAGGTTGTAGACGGACAGGAGCTTGAGGCCGGCGACGAGCTTACAGAGGGTTCTGTAAATCCACACGATATCCTCAAGATTAAGGGCGTTCGTGCGGTTCAGGATTACATGCTCCGTGAGGTACAGCGTGTTTACCGTTTACAGGGTGTTGAGATTAACGATAAGCATGTCGAGGTTATAGTTCGTCAGTGCTTACAGAAGATACGCGTAGAGGAGCCGGGAGATTCAGATTTACTTCCGGGCAGCATGGTTGATGCCCTTGACTTCTTAGAGCTCAACGAGAAGCTTGAGGAAGAGGGCAAGGAGCTTGCAGTTGGCTCACAGGTATTACTTGGAATCACAAAGGCATCTCTTGCAACCAACTCATTCCTGTCAGCAGCTTCATTCCAGGAGACCACAAAGGTTCTTACTGAGGCAGCAATTAAGGGCAAGGTTGATCCACTTATCGGTATGAAGGAGAACGTAATCATCGGTAAGCTCATCCCGGCAGGAACAGGTATGAAGATTTATCGTAATATCAAGCTTGACAGCGATGTAAACGATGACGATACACTTGATTTCGATGATGATGATTTTGCGGATTTCGCAGAGGAAGAGGCAGTCGGAGTCAATGATACAGAAGCTGAATCAGTTGATGAAGAATAATTACTGATGTTTGTACTTAAGCTATAGAAGCTTTTACAAACCAAAATAAAGAAGTCCGGGAAACCGGACTTCTTTATTGTATTATATTGAAAACGTAAAGTATTATATTGAAAACAAAATTGGTCTTGACAAAACAGACAAGGATTTGTATAATATTTTAGCGTGCATAAGATTGCACTGCTTAAAATAAAACAGGAGGTGAAAATAATGCCAACATTTAACCAGTTAGTAAGAAAAGGACGTCAGACATCTGTTAAGAAGTCTACTGCACCTGCACTTCAGAAGGGTTACAACTCCCTGCAGAAGAGACCTACAAATACTTCTTCTCCGCAGAAGAGAGGTGTATGTACCGCTGTTAAGACAGCAACTCCTAAAAAACCTAACTCAGCTCTTAGAAAGATCGCCAGAGTTCGTCTTTCCAACGGAATCGAGGTAACAAGCTACATTCCAGGTGAGGGACACAACTTACAGGAGCACAGCGTTGTTCTGATCCGTGGTGGTCGTGTTAAGGACTTACCAGGTACAAGATATCACATCATCCGTGGTACACTTGATACAGCAGGAGTCGCTAACAGAAAGCAGGCTCGTTCCAAATACGGCGCTAAGAGACCAAAGGCTTCTAAGTAATTTTAGGTATTGGACCGAAGTTGCTTGATAATTTAGCGAACCATAGTATCACATTTGTTGTATCCGGCATCTTCTGCCGGATGGACTATAGGTTGGTGTTGGGATTATTATCACAAACGATAGATTTCCGCACGAACATTATGGCGAAATAGGTGGTCTTTGACCGATATTTTACACATTGTGAGTACCGTTGAATTAATCGAAATGAAGTTCACTGAAACAGCCTGCCGGATAGCGGTATGCTGTCAGGTTATAAGGCTGTAAATGGCGGCGCTGCCGCACTCAGTAAATGCAGAAGTTTTTTCTGTATAGTAAATTATGATTAAGGAGGGAAGAACCGTGCCACGTAAAGGACATACTCAGAAAAGAGACGTATTAGCAGATCCGTTATACAACAACAAAGTGGTTACCAAACTTATCAACAACATCATGTTAGATGGTAAGAAAGGTGTTGCTCAGAAAATTGTATACGGAGCTTTCACAAGAGTTGAGGAGAAAACAGAGAAACCAGCTCTTGAGGTATTTGAAGCAGCAATGAATAACGTTATGCCTGTTCTTGAAGTAAAGGCAAGACGTATCGGTGGTGCAACATATCAGGTACCGATCGAAGTAAGACCGGATCGTCGTCAGGCGTTAGCACTTCGCTGGCTGACCACTTACTCTCGTAACAGAGGAGAGAAGACGATGGAAGAAAGACTTGCGAACGAGATTATGGATGCAGCAAACAATACTGGTGCATCTGTTAAGAAAAAAGAAGATATGCACAAAATGGCAGAGGCAAACAAGGCTTTCGCGCACTACAGATTCTAAAAGAATTCAGAATATCTCCGCGATGCTTCAGCTTTCGTGCATTACAGATTCTAATAGAATCCAAAATGTTTCCGCGAAGCTGTTGCTTTTAAATATGGAATTTTTGATCGCTGCGTGAGCTTTTGCTTTCGCGGCGATAGCATATCGTTAGTACAACGGAGGTAATCATGAAATACGTCAGCCAGCCCATCCGGATAGCCGGAGTGACGGCGAAAAACCGGATAGTCATGCCTCCCATGGCGACCTACATGGCCGGGGAGAACGGGGAAGTCAGCCAGGAAAACCTGGACTATTATGCAGCCAGAGCCAGAGGCGGACACATCGGCATCATCACAACGGAACATTTTTTCATTACCCAGCAGGGCAAAGCCAGGGAAAGGCAGATTTCCATCGCCTCTGACACCATGACTGACGGTCTGAAAAAGCTCACTGCCTGCCTGCATCAGAACGGCTCTCTCGCCGTGGCCCAGCTGAATCACGTCGGAACAGCGGCGCTGAGGGAAGTGACGGGCATGGATCCCGCTGGCCCGAGCGCCATCAGGCCGGCGGGTTCGCAGGAGGACGCGGAGGGGGTCCGCGCGATGACGGCCGACGAAATTCACGCCCTGCCGGGTCTTTTCGCGGCTGCTGCGGGACGCGCAGAAAAAGCAGGCTATGACGGCGTGGAGATCCACGCGGCGCACGGCTACCTGCTGGATCAGTTCTATTCGCCGCTCACCAACAAAAGAACGGACGAATACGGCGGGGAGCTCATGAACAGGATCCGGATTATCCGCGAGGTTATCCGAGCGGTCAGGGAAAAAACCGGACCTTCCTATATGGTCGGACTCCGCCTCGGAGGCTGCGATTACATGGAAGGCGGGGCCACGATTGAAGACGCCGTGAACGCCTGCCGGGTCCTTGAAAAGGACGGACTCGATTACCTGAGCCTCACAGGCGGCATGTGCCGGTATATGCGCAGGGGCATGAACTTTCCCGGCTATTTCGGCGACCTCTCCGAAGCCGTCAGAAAGGAAGTCTCCGTCCCTGTTCTGCTCACGGGCGGCGTAAAGGACATCGCTGACGCGGACCGCCTCATTGGGGAAGGCAAAGCCGACCTCATCGGCGTGGGCAGGGCACTCCTGAAAGACCCGGAATGGGCAGACAGGGCTTTCGCCTGATAATAAATTCCGGCGGGAGGAACACCTCCCGCCGGGAACCAGCCGTGGGGACTGAAGACTATTCCGTTTTCCGGACTGCTTTTCTCCGGTCCTTCCCGGGACAAAACTGCGGACGCACTGGCAGCAGACGGATCCACTCAGCCTTTTTAACAAACATATCAGAAAAACACTTCATGCATTTTCAAATCAGACTCAGAGGAAAAGGAGCATCAATTCATTATTTACTCTATCTTTGTTAACAGATACATTTTCGAATATCTTTGAAATTCTTTTTCAGTTTACGCAAATCCACCCTGTTATCCGGGCATCTTAGATTTTCCATCCGTAAACTCCTCAAAAAAATCATTCCCAAATCCGGAGGACGCTGCGGCCAGAAAATGCCACACAGTGCTTTTTTTTCTGATGCGTGACAGGCGGTACGCGTCCCTGAAGGCGCAGCGTGCCGGTGCCGCACCGCACGGCGGCTCCGGCAGCCGGGATCCTGACAGTCAAATCCGTATTGTTGTTATTTTTTGCCTGTTCCGGATCCCCCGAGATGCATTCGTGCATCCTGCGGGCCCAAAAGGGCTTGTTTTTTACCGGAATGGGCATAATAGAAAAGCTACGCAACCCGGGAAATTGAATTTTTTTGAAAATAAGCCCCTTTTGGCTCTTGCGAATTTTTTTTAAACATGCCATGTAACGCGGAAGGAAAGTATTTTACTAATATTTGATTTTACGGCATGCCAGCTCTCACATACAGAGAACGAGCGGTTGGGAGATTGAGATGGAAAACGAAAGCACAGATAATCGTAATTATACGACCCTGCGTGATTTTGTCGCGCGGTGCCTCAGAAAAAACAAACATCTTTCCGCCGATTCTCTTTTCCGCACAGGGGAAGAAGTGCCCCTTCCTGATTTGCCCCTGAAACTGAAAGACCTGGATTCAGTTATTGATTCCATATTCGCGGATCGCTTCCTTCGTCTTATTCAGGATCTCGCAGATTACGGCAGGAGGGGCATCTACGAATTTGAGGCCGAGGAAAAAGGCCCCGTTTACGAGCAGGAGGAACGCTGGCTCAATGGCGATCTCAGCGATCTCGGCATATCCCCCCTGCGGGGAAAAAGAAGCAGCCGCCCCGAGACGCGCATGGATCGCGAGTCCTTCGGCTCCTGTCTGGCCCGTCTGGTGAAGGAAAGCGCCGCAAAAAACCTTTCGCGCCGTTCCCTGGAATGGCTCACGTCCACGTTTGACTACAATCTTGACTGGCTCTTCTTCGGTGTCGGCGAGATGGTTCATTCCACATTCCAGAGCATTTACGAACCCGCGCAGATGGCCCATGACGAGGAAGGAGAAAACGGCAGCGTCACCCATACGGTTACCTATCAGACCGTGGCGGATGTGAAGGGCATGCGCGGCACCACCACATGGAGCGGAGCTGACTGGACCTGGCTCCTGAACGGCAAATCCCACACCAGCTTCCAGTGCAAGGCGCCGACCCTGCCCCTCGCGGCCCGCTGCGTGAGCGCCTGGAACGTGCAGCCCATGACTCCGGATATGCCGGATCTTCTGCCGTTTATCGACCGCCTCTACGTATGGATTCTTCATGAATTTTTCGAAAAGAAGCCCCTGCCCAAGGGAGACTGGCGCCAGGAGCTTTTCCTGACCCTGGTGCGCGGCAAGAACAAGCTGCTCATGCTCCTCGGCACCACGCCGCAGGCAGGCACCCAGTACCGCCTCGGCAAAGCTCTGCCCGGCGATTCCGCGCGCAAGCTGGCCTACCTCATTGAGGCCATTATCCGCCGCTACGGGCGTACGGGCTTCCTTCAGTACATCGATATGGTCAACGACGAAGCGGTAGCCAGGGGCTTCAGCTCCCTGCTCGAGGTCGTCAGGCGCAAGTCCTGGCGCGATGACAGCTACCGCCGCGAAAATTTCGGACTGCCGCGCAGCCGCAAGGACCGCGAGGCGCTTCAGGCCGCGAAGTCGGTCAGCGGGGCGTTCTCCGAAGATGCTGAAACAGCACAGGCCGGCTCTCCCTCGGACGGGGAGAAGCCCGCTGCGGAGCAATCCACAAAAGCGAAAAAGAAGTCCTCTGCCTCCCATAAAGCCGTCCGGCAGGAACAGAAACAGCCGGCCGAAACGGCAGAAGGGGTCGCGGAAAACAATGTCCCCCTGAATTCTGACAGCGCTGACGGGGAACCGGCGGCACATCCCGCACAGCCCCGCGCCAGAGCCCGCGTAGCGGCAGCCAGGTTCAGGAGAAGACCAAGAAGATCTGAGAGAAAGGATTGATGCCTATGGCTACTATCCGTAAAACCAGGGAGCGGATTGAGAACGCGGAGGGGTATGAAGACGTTCTCATCACTCTCAGCACATGGAATACGCTCTTACCGGCAGAACAGCCGTCCGTCATGAGCATCCGGGATGCGGACGGCCGTTTCTTCACCCCGGGCTTCTTCACCGGCGTGCATGGCCACCGCAGCATCACGCAGGTCATCGGCGCAGCAAAACTCCACAGCGCCAGGTCACGCAGGCCGGGATTCAGCGTCAGCGAGGCTGATGTCACCATCACACTGCCGGCAGGCAGTACGCTGACCCAGCTCATGGACAGCGACGACCCACTGCAGCAGCAGGTGGTCAACATCAAGCGTCTCCAGGTGGGCGCTCAGGCCGAGCTTCTGTCCCTCGTTGGCAGGGAAGCAGACAGGAAGGTTTCTCTTTCAGAAACCATCCGTTCCGATCCCGGCGCTTTCTTCACCGCCTTCTTCGCGTATCCCGGATACAGGAACGTCAAAATCGTCTACTGGGAACTTCCCGGCCCAGCCCTCGGCATCGGTATGCCGAGCTCTTCCCTCGCTTCCCTGGCTACGGTCCGTCCCGAATGCATAAGCGGCCTCCGCCAGCTTTATCCCACCAGAGATCTTTTCGAGGGACTCACCACGGAAGAACAGATTCAGAAGCGTATTCGCACCATTGTTCACTGCGGCTAGTCCGCACGCCTATTTTATATAAGAAACGTCGCGTCCGGGAAAAATACACACTCCCCGTCGTGTAGTGTTGCCCAATATATTCCGAAAAACGGAATATAACCGGAGACTCTGTTACAAAAACAGCAGCATACGGGAAATCTCCTGAAGCAGGTGAAGCCCCGGGGGCTCATCTGTGCTGTTTTTCAGAAAAAACGACGTTTCCCGCTGTTTTTGAAACTCAAAAAAGATGTCTAACGTCGACTTAACAGGCGTTTTTCTATTACAAAAAAATATCGGACGACTTCCTCTGGGAGCGGCGGCCGCAAGGAAAGAGTTTTTCCGGAGCGGTCTCCGGACCGCGCGGGTCTGCCCGTAACCATCAGCCCTGCCTCCCAGCGGGGCTTTTTTCTCCGCATCTTTCACTGAAGCTGATGACCGCGCTGCGGCGTGCGCTGCCGGGATGCAGTGTCTGAGCCAGACTTCCTGCCGGCTCAGGAGGCCCCCCTCTTTTATCCCAGGGGGTCCCGCTTCCCTCATAGGAAGAGTGGAAGCTGTGGGCCCTGCCCCACAGGGCTGGTGATGTGGGGTCAATACATGATCGTTTAGTGGATCCGGTGAACGATCGCTTGACACTCAGATGAGCGCTCATTTTCCTTTTGCGGCGGCTATGGACGGATTCGACATGTCTTTCCAGCCATCGATAGATCCGGGGAAGATACGCGAGCTTGTCTCTCTCGGGTGGGTTATCAGTGGTGAAAACGTGATCCTGATTGGTCCATCCGGGGTCGGAAAGACACACCTGAGCATAGTGCTGGGACAGCTTGCCCTGCAGAGAGGCCTTTCGGTTCGTTTCTATTCCGTGACCAGGCTGGTGGAACAAATGGAAAAAGCTTACAACGCAGGTACATTTGATGAAAAAATACGGGATGTTAACAAGCCCAAACTGCTCATCCTCGATGAGCTGGGGTACATTCCGTTCACACCGCTGCAGGGGCAGCTGCTTTTTGAGCTGATATCGGCATGCTACGAAAAGAAAAGCATCATTGTGACCAGTAATAAAATGCCAGGAGAATGGGGAACGGTCTTCGGTGACGCGGCGGCAGCAACGGCATCGCTGGATCGGCTGCTCCACCATTGTACGCCCATGCTCATTCAGGGCGAAAGCTACAGGACACGTAAGTTTTCCCGGAAGATACGCGAATAAGGCCGCACGAAACTCACACTCAGCTGTGCCAACTCTGACCCCCTCTGTCCTGTCCCGGGGCCCCGGGACAGGACAGAGGGGGTCAATTTTCGTTCGTTTTGGGGGTCACCAGAACTTTCGTTTGACAGCGTGTGTTCCCCGGTTAACAATAACTATTCATTTGTGTGCGGCAAACTGAAAGTTGTCAATTCAGTACATATTCATACAACTCGTAATCCGTCCAGCCAGTGTCTTCATAGTACATCTTCAACGTATCCATGTACTTGAATCCCAAACCTGTGTAGAGCTTTTCTGCAGGTACATTTCCTGCAAGCACATCCAGCCGGATTGCCTTCTGATGAGTACTGGCACCTATTTCAAATGCTTTCCTCACCATCGCCTTGGCATAGCCTTTTCCACTATATGCAGGATGAACGCCGAGTGCATGAATGATCAATATCTCATTTTCAGCAGCTTTAGTCTGCCATTGAAATTTTCTGTATCCATCATTACACCGATGATTAAGTACCATTGCACCGGCAATATGCTTATCACCGGTGCATATATAGAGTTCTCCGCTTTCTATGGATTCCTTTAAAAACTCCGGCGCAGGATAAATATCCTTTTCCCACCCGATGTCATATCGGGAACCTTTCAATGCGTCTATCAGTGAATGATAAAAACTCCTGACAGCTTCATATTGGTCTTCGTTCGCTTTTACGATTTGCACAATTCCCCTCACAAATCCCGATTTGTTGTTTTCATTGAGGTAAATTTGGTGAATTTTCATGCCAAGTGCAAGAGCTTAGATGGGATTTCTTCAGCAAAGCATTTCTGCGCCGCCTTCCCCCCGAAGCTCTCCCCCGGCCGGTTGGTTTATCCGGTACTGCTACAGGGCACGTGGGGTTGCCGGGAAGATGCGCAAAAGCCACATCCCTCTGTACCCATTCCTGCCCACTCCCTGTCATGTCCTGGCCTGGGACAGACAGAAAGGGGCAATTTTCGTTCGTTTTGAGGGTCACCAGAACTTGCGCTTGCCCCCCGCTCAGGCCCGTCAGGGCATAATGATTCTGGCTGTCAGTTTATCAGGACAGCGCTTATGTCCCTTAATCATCACCGTCTCTGTTTTAGATTTTTGGGCCACAGGCCCCTTTTTCTAAAGCAGCATCTGCAGCACTTCTCCTATATCGCCATCAATACACACTGACCTTTGTGCTATCTCCTGTGGACAGTATGCCTCACCCATGTTGACGCAGGCATAGAACGCTCGGGGATTCTCTTTCACCGCCTGCCAGAACGGGAACTTGATGATAACCGGCGTATTGTACCCAACCCCGAGCTCAAGGAAGAGCACACGTTTTCCCGCCCTCGTCTGCAGGAAACTGTGGTAGCGCTCCTGCGCCCTGTGCCAGCCTCCGTCCTCGGCAAACGTGCCGTCGGCTCTCAGATTCATGGTCATGGGGCGGCCGCAGTGAGGGCAGTGAGGCACGAGTTCAGAAGGAATACGCATATCCTTCTGCGTCCTCAGCATTTCCCTGACCGCGTCCTCATTGTCGAAAGTTTCCTGGCGGCAGGGCAGACTGCACTGGAAAAGTCCGAAATCCCCCTGCGTATAGAAAAGGCGCTCCTTCGCGAAGCCGCCCTTCTGGAAGCAGTGGTCGACATTGGTGGTCAGAACAAAGTAGTCCTTATCCTTCACCAGATTATAGAGTTCTTCGTAAACAGGCTTCGGCGGGGACTGATAGCGGTTCACCCAGATCATCCGGCTCATATATGCCCACCGTTCCTCGGCTGTGGGGAACGGATAAAAACTTCCCGAGTACATATCGTGAAAGCCGTACTTCTTCTCGAAATCAGAGAAGTACTGCCTGAAGCGCCCGCCATCGTACGTAAATCCCGCCGCTGTGGAGAGGCCGGCTCCGGCCCCCACGACAACACATTCCGCTTCGCTGACGCGCTCCGCCAGGCGGGCGGCATCAGCCGAGCAGTTCCTGGTAAATGGCATAGTCC
>OGWV01001572.1_pt1 | contig 14242 bp, 10 predicted proteins | sample 1576081 | NCBI WGS metagenome assembly OGWV01 (sample SAMEA3541541, study PRJEB24748) | human gut metagenome | biome: human gut; feature: human-associated habitat; material: faeces | place: China | collected 2012 | reverse complement strand
CATTGTTTTCCCCATGTTTCCAGAAGAACTGAAAACATTGTGACTAACAACAAGTGCGCTACACAGAAAAATGAGCACAGACAATCAATCTGTCACGACCGATGCGTTATCTCCTAAAGATGACGACGGGAATGCAAAATTATCTCCTCCCAACAACATCACAAAAAACAACTGGCCCGCAGAGACTCGGGAAAACGATACAATTGATGTTTACGTTACCTCCACGGATATGACGGAAGAGGAAAAAGCCAGCCATGCAATTCCCTACGTCATTGATGAAGACAATGTGACGTGGTATTTGTATCAAATTTTGTGGACGAACAATCCGAGTTCAGATGCCGAAGGAAACTATGGTCCCGTAATGTCGTCAGATGAGATTGTCGCGGCGGCAGGAAGTACAGAGGCAGCCGCATATCGTTTTAACCTAACTGAAATTACAGCAGAGCCAAATACATCAAAGAGCGGCGACTATTACATCCGATATTGTTGGACTCTGGTTGATCCCGACCTTTGGGATGAGGACCTTGAGGAACTGGATGTTTATCATGTGAGTTATGACTTCAATTTACCGGAGAACGTCACAACATGTTATACGGTGATTGAAGAAGGAATTCCGAGACCGGTAGAGGGCGACGGAAATCTCACTCAGGTAGAGGGAGATCTTAAGGATTTGGCGGCCAATGTCTACGCGGGTGCGGGACAAAATTACACAGTCTCCGATTTTGAAAAGGTACACGAAGATTATGTTGGTTTCCTTGTGTTCAACAACAAAATGGCGCAGTATACGTATAATGAATACTATAAGTTCGCTGGTTGGACGGTTGGAACGGACGAAGATCAAAGGGGCTTCCAAATCGGAGAGGTAATCCCTGATATTAAGGAACTCTCTGCATATGCAGATGACAAAAATAATATTGAATTCACTGCTAAATGGAAACCCATTACCCCGCTGAGTGAAGGCGAGCTTAACGCACTCCTGAGCGGCGAGGACAAACTTCCGCTTAATCTGATTGCCAGGGGGGAAGATGTCAGCACCAACAATCTGATGGTCCAGTGGACCGACGAAGATAAAAACGAACATTCCAATACCCCCGGCAAAAATACCGGCGACATTGTCACGATCGACCAGGACGGCCAAATTCATTACCGCGTCACAGCAATCATTGATTCCGGATTTACCAGTGCTGGCGGGACGTATAAAGAAGAATTTGCGGATTTGACGATTACGATCCATATTGACGACAAACTGGAATTTGTCACAGACAACAGCGGGCATGTTACCCTGACAGTCGTTCCCGGCCCGCTGAAACTCGAAGATAGTACATGGACCAATATTTCTGGGGCCCAAAAAACTGGGAACACCATCACCTTTGCACCCAGCAGCATTCCGAAGGATAGCGACATCGAATTGTACTTCAATTGGGACCCCACTGGGAATCAGTCTGATCCCATCAATATCACCGGTCTTGACTTCACGCTGAAAGATAATGTACAAAGCAGCCAAGGCTTTAACATTGAGTGTTGGGCCAACATCAGCGGAAGTCTGGACTATTATAATCAGACAGTACAAAATCCAAGATTCCACTATGAAGCGGCATGGACGGCGTTGAACAGCGAACGCAGTTGGCAGGAGGCGTTCCCGGGAGGCCTGAAAAGCCCGGCCGCGTTTGTTCATGCGCTCCAGTTCATGGACGCAAAGCTAAAAGACTTCGATTTGCGTGAGGATGAACTGGATACGGGTACCGCGCCGATCATAAAAACATCTGCCAACGCCGTTATTGTGGAGTCCACCCCCGTCACTCTCACCCCCGCCGACATGACCATCTACATGGGCGGCGACGGCGGCTATGACGCGGTGGTAGACGAAGACGGCGATACGGTAAGCATGCCCGCCGGACATCTGCGCCGGGAACTTGTCGAGCACGTCCGTCACTTCCAGATAGTCTGCGAGCTTTGTCAGCCGCTCGCGGCTCTCGCCCTCGGACACGCCGTGCAGCGCCAGCGGCAGGAGAATGTTCTCCCGACCGGTGAGGTTGTCGATGAGCTCAAAGCTCTGAAACAGGTAGCCGATCTCCTTGCCGCGGTAGTCGGCGAGCGCCTTGCCGTGCAGCGTCGTGATGCACTTGTCGTGCAGGGCGACGGCGCCGCCGGTCGGTGCGATGACGGTCGCAATGCAGTTGAGCAGCGTCGATTTGCCCGAGCCGCTGCTGCCCATGATGCCGAGAAACTCGCCCGGCATGACCTGAAACGAGATGCCGTCGAGCGCGCGGGTCAGATTCTGCTCCTTGCCGTAATATTTTTTCAGGGCTGCAATTTCGAGAATGGGTTCCATTGCATGTACCTCCTTTGCTTTCTGCTGCCATGGTACAACACCCGGCGCACAAAATCCACTTACAGTGCCTGAAAGAATCTTGCAAAAGCGCGCGGATGCGCAAATGCCGCAGGCGGCTGCCTGCGGCATTTGCGCTTTTTATTCGGAATGTTACAGCGTGTTTTCTCCGGTCTCAAGGCCGATGACCTCGTCCACCGGGAGCGAGAGGATGATGCCGTGCGCGTCTGTGCGCAGGCCGCAGGCGTCGCTGATGGCGTTCATGACGGCGGCCTTTTTCTCGCGCGGCGTGACGATGACGACGAACTCCTCTTCCTCCTGCATGGAGATGCCGAGCTTCTGGCTGATGCGTTTGGAGTTCTGCCGCCGGCCTTTGAGGATCGTTCCGCCCATGGCGCCGGCGCTTCTGGCCGCGTCGATCGCGTCGCTGCTGTAGCCGTTGCTGAGCGCGACCCAGATGGCGGTGTAACCGGCGCTGGTTTGCATATCGGACATATCGCTATCCACCCTTTCTTCGATCTTCTGTTCTATCGTCTCGCGCATCTGATCGTTCAGGAGCTGCAGCATCGGCCGCTGCAGCCCCGTGATCGGGATCGTCAGCACGATGCCGCCGCCGCGTTTGTGCAGCGGGATGCGCTGCTGCAGCGCGTCGAGCAGGTCGCGCACGAGAAATTTCGGCAGCAGCCCGATCGTGAGCAGGCGGCCGCTGCCGCTCAGGCCGAAGATGTCGAGCATCTCCGACGGCGCGGTGCCGTGCCCTTGGCACTGATAATAGATCGGGATGCGGAAATTCTGAAACGTCTGTTCGAGCTTGCGGCGGTATTCATGATTCGTAATGATGAGCACCATGCGCGGTGCGAGTCGGTTTTCGGCATGTATCATATCTCTTCGTCCTCCAGGTCGATGACGCCGTCATCGGACAGCAGGTCAGCTTTGTTTTGTGCCACGGCTTTGGATCTATGTACATAAAGAACGCCCATGATCTGGATCGCCACCGGCGGGGCGAGCGCGACGAGCGCTACGACGCCGAAGGCGTCCGTGACGACGTTGCCGCCGAGCGCGGTGCACGCGCCCATGGCCAGCGGCAGCAGGAAGGTGGAGGTCATGGGCCCGCTTGCGACGCCGCCGGAGTCGAAGGCGATGCCCACGAACACGGACGGCACGAACCGCGCGAGGATGAGCGCGAGCGCGTAGCCGGGCACGAGGATCCAGTAGATGCTGATGCCGGTCAGCACACGCACCATGGACAGCATCACCGCGCAGGCGACGCCGATGGACAGCGCCGTGTTCATCATGCTCTGTGACACGGTGCCGCCGGTGACGTCCTCGACCTGCTTGTTGAGCACCTGCACGGCGGGCTCGGCCTTGACGATGTAGTAGCCGATGAGCGCGCCGATCGGGATGAGCACCCAGCGGTACGCGCTGCCGGCCAGACCCGAACCGAGCAGGTTGCCCACGGGCGTGAAGCCGACGTTCACACCGGTCAGAAACAGGATCAGGCCGATGACCGTGTACAGAAAGCCGACGCCCGTACGCAGCAGCTGCCGCCGCCGGTAGCAGCGCGTCAGCAGCTGAAACAGCACGAACACCGCCACGATCGGCAGGATGCTCAGCAGCACTTCCTCGGCATAGCCCGGGAAGCCGAGCGCGAACTGCCGCGCCACGTCGCGCGTCGTCACGACCGGCGCGATCTCCACAGCGGAGTAGGCCGCGTCCGTCGGGTGGTAGAAGATGCCGAGCAGCAGCACCATCAGAATCGGCCCGACGCTGCACAGCGCGACGAGACCGAAGCTGTCGTCGTCGTGTCCCTGCGTGCTGCGGATGGCTGACACGCCGACGCCCAGCGCCATGATAAACGGCACGGTGATGGGCCCGGTCGTGACGCCGCCGGCATCGAACGCGACGGCGAGAAATTCCTTCGGGGAAAACAGCGTCAGCACAAACAGCAGCGCATACGCGGCCAGCAGGCATTTTGCCAGCGAGACGCGAAACAAAATGCGCAGCACGGCCAGCGCCAGAAAGACGCCCACGCCGACGGCGACCGTCCAGATGAGCACATTGTTCGGGATCGACGCGACCTGGTTTGCCAGCACCTGCAGGTCCGGCTCCGCGATGGTGATGATCGTCCCGAGCGCGAACGCCACGAGTACGACCAGCAGCACCTTTTCGCGCTTCGCCAGCGTCTTGCCGACGCCCTCGCCGAGCGGCGTCATGGACATCTCGGCGCCGAGCTGGAAAAACCCCATGCCGACGATCAGCAGCACGGCGCCGGTCAGAAACAGCGCCAGCGTGCCGATCTCCATCGGGACGAGCGTGACGCTCAGCACCAGCACGATCAGGGTGATGGGCAGCACGCTCGAGAGAGATTCCTTGACTTTTTCTTTCAGCTTTTCATTCATACGGTTGCGGTGGTCCTCCTTTCGCGGGGTGATTCAGGATCGCTGCACGACCGCATCGCAGCCCGTCAGGCGCGGTTGAGAATGGCCATGAACTCCTCGCCGGTGATGGTCTCCTTTTCATAGAGGTACTTGGCCAGTTCGTCGAGCTTGGCACGGTTTTCCGTGAGGATGCCGACGGCCTTGGCGTGCTCTTTTTTCACGAGCGCGACGACCTGATGGTCGATCTGCGTCTGCGTTTCGGCCGAGCAGGCGAGGGAGGCGTCGCCGCCGAGGTACTGGTTCGTGACCGTCTCGAGTGCGACCATGTCGAACGCCTCGCTCATGCCGTAGCGCGTGATCATGCCGCGGGCGAGCTTTGTTGCCTGCTCAATGTCGTTGGACGCGCCGGTGGAGATGACGCCGAAGCGCACCTCCTCGGCCGCGCGGCCGCCGGTGAGCGTGGCGATCTTGTTTTCCAGCTCCTCTTTCGTCATGAGGTAGTGGTTGCCCTCTTCGACCTGCATCGTGTAGCCCAGCGCGCCGGACGTGCGGGGGATGATGGTGATCTTCTGCACGGGGGCGGAGTGCGTCTGCAGCGCGGCGACGAGCGCGTGGCCGATCTCGTGGTAGGCGACCGTCCATTTCTCCTGATCCGTGAGAATGGCGTTTTTCTTCTGATAGCCCGCGATGACGACCTCGATGCTTTCCTCGAGATCCGACTGCGTGGCAAAGCGGCGGCCGTCGCGCACGGCGCGCAGTGCGGCCTCGTTGACGATGTTCGCCAGCTCCGCGCCCGATGCGCCGGAGGCCATGCGCGCGATCTTGTTGTAGTCCACGTCCTCGGCGACCTTGATCTTGCGGGCGTGCACCTTGAGGATCTCCTCACGGCCCTTGAGATCGGGCAGCTCCACGGGCACGCGCCGGTCAAAGCGGCCGGGGCGCGTGAGCGCCGGGTCGAGCGACTCGGGCCGGTTCGTGGCGGCGAGGATGATGACGCCGTTGTTGCCCTCGAAGCCGTCCATCTCGGTCAGCAGCTGGTTAAGTGTCTGCTCGCGCTCGTCGTTGCCGCCGACCTGCCCGTCGCGCTTTTTGCCGATGGCGTCGATCTCGTCGATGAACACGATGCAGGGCGCTTTCTCCTTGGCCTGACGGAACAGGTCGCGCACCTTGCTCGCGCCCATGCCGACGAACATCTCCACGAACTCCGAACCGGACATGGAGAAAAACGGCACATTTGCCTCGCCCGCAACGGCCTTGGCCAGCATCGTCTTGCCGGTTCCCGGAGGGCCGACGAGCAGAACGCCCTTGGGCATGGATGCGCCGATGTCCTGATATTTCGCCGGGTCGTGCAGGTAGTTGACGATCTCGGTCAGGTTTTCCTTGGCCTCGTCCTCGCCGGCGACATCGGAGAATTTGATGCCCTCGGCCGACTTGACGTAGACCTTCGCGTTCGAGCCGCCGAGCCCGAACATCATGGAGTTCGGCCCGCCGGCCTTGTTCGTCATGCGCTTGAGCATGAACTGGCCGAGGGCGACAAAAAACACGATCGGCAGCAGCCACGTCAGCAGAAACGACAGAAACGGCGACATCTGCTCGACGATCTCGCTCGAGAACTCCGCGCCGGAGTCCTTCAGGCGGTAGATGAGGTCAGGATCGTCCATCAGGCCGGTCTTGTAGACCTGCGTGTCGTCTTTGTTCGTGAAGAGGATCTGATTGTTCTGCACCTCCACACGGCCGATCTCCTGATTTTCCGTCATGGTCATAAACGTGCCGTAGTCGACCTCCTTGACCTGCCGCTGGCTCAGCCAGGGCACCGCCAGAAAGTTGAGCGCCAGAATCACGAGAATGACGATGGCGTAATAATACACCAACGGCTTTTTGGGGCTTTTCACTTCATTCATGTGAACGCTTCCTTTATCTTGATAAAATATGTGCACTTTTCGGACTCGTGTAACATAACTTTAGTTTACCACAACAGGAAAGAACTGTCCAGTGAATAAACTATGTACATCGTGTACAAAATTTGCCCAAAGCGCCGGAAAAGAGACAAGGAAAGCGCCTTCTGTGCAGCAAAGGTTACAGAAGAAAGGTCCTTGCGCCTGTATGATAGTTTAATAACAATTTGACGGAGGGCCTCGTATGGAGATGCTTCTTTACCAGAGCACGCAGTTTCGTGACGTGAAAAAGATCCTGGACCGCGCCCACGGCTTTGCAGGGCTTTTGACGGCCGGCGGCATCGAGGCCTCGCGGCTGGATGTGCCCTTCGTCTGCGATCAGAAGGTGCTCTCGCGGTATGACGATGCGTGCAGCGATGTCCGCCGCATCCTGACCATGCAGCTGGGGCTTACACTGCCGAAGGGCTTTTCCATTCCGTTGGAGGCTGAGGATCTGGCAGTCTTTTTTTCGCAGCAGTGCGGCCTGCAGCAGATGCAGGACTACCTGACACAAAAGCGCGCGCGCACGCAGGCGGACATCCAGACCTGGCTGCGCGACCGCCCGTGGGACACCCACCCCGTGACGGCGGCGCAGGCGGCGGCGCAGAACCTCGTCTTTGACGCGGCGACCGGCCGCATCGGCACGGACGGCTGCTTCAACGCCGGCACGGTGCTCGAGCTGCCGTCGTCGGTCGACGGGGTGCGCGTGCGCGCTCTGGCGTCCTACGCCATGGTCTCCTATACGTATCTGGACACGCTCATCCTCCCGGACAGCATCGAGACGGTCGAGCCCTATGCATTTTATGATAAGGTGCACCTGCGCAGTACCAATCTGCCGCGCGGTCTCGCCGTCATCCCGGAGGGGATGTTTTCGCGCTGCATCGGCCTGACGGGCATCGTCATCCCGGACAGCGTGCGCGAGATCCAGGATGAGGCGTTTTACCAGTGCAGCAATCTGGACACGGTCGTCATCCCCGACAGCGTGGAGCGCATCGGCCGCTGCGCGTTTTTGAATGCGCGGCGCGTGATCTACCACGGCAGCGCCAAGGGCTTTCCCTGGGGCGCGACGCGGGGCAACTGAGAAAGGCGGAAACCGATATGCATCCTACCCGGCAATTTGAGACCGCCGTCTGCGGCGGCAGCAATCTGAAAGCACCGATGAAGCTCGACTTCCTGCGCTCGCTCTGCGCGCAGGAGCGCCATGCGTGGCCGGAGGTCGTGCTCTGCCGCGTCGAGGGCGAGACGCTGCCCGTGTGCTGCCTGTCCGAAGCGGCGGCGGGCGACCCGTTTGCGCGCATCGGCATCGTGACAGCACCCTCGGAGGCGCTCACGGCGCTGCTGCGCACCGCGCCCGTGCGGGCGCGGGTCACGGCCCTGTGCGATTCCGCGGGCGAGCCGTGCGACGGCGGCGCACCGGACGTCTGGGGCTTTCTCGCCGAATACCGCTGCGGCGACCCGCTCAGCGGCGCGGTGCGCGCGGCCATCGACGGCGCGGCCGCGCGCGGCTGCGCGTCCCCGGAAGCGCTGACTGCGCGCGCCGAGTATCTGCTCGAGCAGGCAGTGCCGGAGCCGATCATCCTGCGCGTGTTCGCGGAGATGTTCTCCCTGCCGGAATACCCCGAGCTGGTGCCCGATCCGCCGGTGCGCTATGTGCAGGCGGACGGCTTCGGCGCGCTCACGCGCTGCCTTGCCTACCGGCTCTCGGGCATGCACCTGCGCCTCGTCGGCAGCAAGGGCTGCGGCAAGAACACGCTCATCCAGACAGTCGACTGGCTGCTCAACGTGCCGCAGTACCGCATGCAGGGCAATGCCGAGCTCGACAAGCTCGACCTGCTCGGCGGCCCGACGATTGAAAACGGCACCATGCGCTACCGCCTGAGCGATATGCTGCGCTATCTCGCGGCAGGCGCGGACGTCGTGCTCGACGAGGGCAACACCATCAAGCCCGAGTGCGCCGACGTGCTCCACTCGCTGACCGACGCCGCGCGCCAGATCCAGGTGCCCGGCTACGGGCTCGTGCAGATGCACCCGCACTCGGCGTTCACGATCACGATGAACGAGGACTATGCCGGCACGAACTTCATGAACGAGGCGACGATCGACCGCTTCACGCCCATCCACATCGCCGAGCCGGAGAGCATCGTCGATGTGCTGCACCGCGTCGTGCCCGAGGCGAGCGCCGCCAGCCTGAATATCTGCGACTATGTTTACTGTGCCATCCGCGACCGCATCCGCAGCGCCGGCGGGCTCGAGCCGGACGCGATGACGATCCGCGGCTTTATTGACGCCCTGCGCGCGGAGCCCCTGCTGGGCCTGCGCTGGGGTCTGCTCGACAACGTGGCCTCCAAGCCGCAGGACGCCTACACCCGCCTCCAGCTGACCGAGCTCATTGAGAGCATGGTGCCGCAGGATGGACGGATTTGACGCCGCGCTGGCGCGCTACCGGGCGTTTCTGGCGCATGATCCCATCACGCCGCTGCTCCGGCGCAGCCTCGCACTGCTCGTCCCGGGGAATATCCGGGTCGATACCGTCACGGCGGACGATAGTCTGCGCTGCACGACGGACGGCACGGCCGTCACCGTCGGCGGGGCGGAATATCTGCTGCGCACGGATTTTGACGCCCGCCACTGGACGGCCGCGCTGCGCGTGCTGCTCGCGCGCGAGATCCAGCACGACAGCAGCTCCGACCGGGACGTCTGCGCGGCGTTCGCGGCGGAGGCCGGCACATATTTTCACGCGCACTATGCCCTCGCGCCCGAGACCGGGGCGCTGCTCGGGCACCGGATACTGAACATTCTGGAGCAGGCGCGCACGGATAACATCCTCTGCCGCCGCTTTCCGGGCTACCTGCCGCTGCTGCGCTTCGTGTGTTATGCGCAGCTCGAGGCGGCCGCACCCGGCAGCGCGCTCGCGGCGCTGCTCGATGAGCTGGAGGCTTTTGCGCTCACGGGCATCCCGTGCGGGACTCCGGCGCTCGCCGCCGTCCGGGCCGAGGTGGAGGCGGCGATCCTTGCGCCGTCGGCCGCCGCGTGCGCGGACATTGGCCGGCAGATCCTCGCGGCGCTCGCGCCGGAGCTGGCGCGCCTGTGCGGCATCGCGGATGCCGATGCGCTCGCGCGCATCGCATCGCAGCTCGTGGACTATGCCTTCAGCGAGGGCGACCGCGCGGAAGCCTTCGGCGACGGCTGCGACAGCCGCCTCCGCCTGCGCAGTGAGGCGCAGGATGCGGCGCGCCAGGGCCCGTCTGCCGACGGGGAGGACGCCGATCTTGAAAAAGGCGACAGCGCAGCCGGCGGCAGCGGCGACAACTCCGAGCGCCACGGCGACATGAGCGGCAGCCTCGCCAGTCAGGAGGTCAAGCCGAGCGGCTCAGCCGGGACAAACGGCAGGGAGGACCGCGGCCGATCGTCCAGCGTCGGCCGCAGCGGCAATCACGGCCAGAGCGGGGCGACCGCCACCTCGTCGGATACGGTGTCTGCTGCGCAGAAGGCGGCCTCCGGCGGGCCGGAGAGCCTGCGCGAAGTGCTCGGCACGGGCTGGGGCGCGCACCGCGGCTTTGCGCTCAGCGCGGCCGAGACGGACGCCATGCTCGCCGCGGCGGAAAAAGCGCTCACACGCGAGCGGGCAATTGAGCAGCAGCTGCATGTCTCCGGCCCGCGTGCTGCCCGGCTCGACGCCGGGGAGCGGCAGGGGCTGGCCGAGCGGTATGCCGGCCTGACGTTTACGGAGACGTATATCACGCCGGGTGGCGGGCGGCTGCCGCCCGCATTTGCCGAGCGGGCAAAGGCGCTGCACCACCGGCTCGACAAACTCCTGCGCCAGCAGCGCGAACGCAGCGCCAGCCAGCGCACCGGCGCGCTCTCGCAGCGCGAGCTGTGGAAGATCCCGCTCGATGCCAAGGACGTTTTTCGCCGCAAAGCACCGCCGTCCAAGCGCGAGACGGCGTTTTACCTGCTCATTGACCGCAGCGGCAGCATGGGCGCCGGTATCGGCGACGGGACATCCAAGCTCTTTACGGCACTGGCCACGGCGGCCGTGCTCGAGGAGGCGCTCAAGGGCATCGCCTATACGAAGATTGTCGCCTTTGACGGCGGCACGAACGCCGTGGAGCACTGCGTCATCAAGGATTTCGACCAGAAGGAGATCGGCAGCCGCTGCATCGACGCCATGGAGCAGATCGCCGCCGGCAACGGCAACAAGGACGGTTATTCCATCCGCGCCGCCGCGCTGGATCTGGCCAAGCGCACCGAGCGCCGCAAGATCCTCATGGTGCTCTCCGACGGGCTGCCGTCCGGCTATTTCAGCGAGGCGGAGGCGATCGACGACGTGCGCACGGCCGTGCAGGCGGCGCGCCGCCGGGGCCTGCTCGTCATCCCGATCATTTACACCGCGCGCACGGACGAGAACGTGGACGCTTACCGCCGTATGTACGAAAAGAGCATGATCTTTGCCGATTCCGTGGGCATGCTCGGCGAGTTTGAGCGCCTGCTCATGAAGCTGGTGCGCTGAGCGGCAACCGGGTGTGGAATCGCTTGACAAGCCCGGCGCGGTGTGCTATGATGCTTTCTCGTTAAAAGGGAGTAGTTACAAATGCATGACCAACAATCTCCCGGCATCCGCCGGTGGTCATGCGCCTATTGTGATAGGTAATGAGACTTTTAGCACATCATATTTATGATCGTGCCGAAAGTCTCATTTTTTTGTGCGATCACGAAGGAGAATGCGTTATGAACCTCGATTTTACCGGCAGTACCCTCTTTCTTGTCCTGCTGCTGTTCGCGGCGGGCCTTGTGTGCATCATCAAGGGCGGCGACATTTTTGTCGACGCCGCCACGTGGATCGCGGAGGCCTCCGGCATCCCAAAATTCATCATCGGCGCGACCGTTGTGAGCTTTGCCACGACGCTGCCGGAGATGCTTGTGTCCGTCTTTTCCGCGCTGGAGGGCAATGCGGACATCGCCATCGGCAACGCCGTCGGCTCGGTGACGGCCAATACCGGCCTGATCATGTGCCTGTCGCTGATCTGCATGGAGTGCACCATGCCGCGGCGGCAGTATGCGGTCAAGGCGGTGCTGCTGCTCGCGGCGATCGCGGTTCTGTTTGGCTTCACGCGCGACGGGCAGTTGTCCATCCTTGAGAGCGTTTTGATCCTTGTCATTTTTGTGTGCTTTATTGCCGAGAGCCTTGTCGCTGCGCGGCGTGAGCAGTCGCTTGAGGCCCCGGAGCAGGATGCCCGCCCCAAGACGGACGGCCGGACGGTCGCGCTCAATATCGGCAAGTTTGTGTTTGGCGCTGCGGCCATTGTGCTTGGTGCGCAGCTGCTGATCGACAACGGCACCGCGCTCGCACAGATGATCGGTGTGCCGGATGCCATCATCGGTGCGACCATGATCGCCATCGGCACGTCGCTGCCGGAGCTCGTGACGACCATCACCGCCATCCGCAAAAAGCAGTCGTCCCTGTCGGTGGGCAACATCATCGGCGCGAACATCATGGATCTCACGCTTATCATGCCGCTGTGCGCGCTCATCCTCGGCAAGCCGCTGCCGGTCGAGCGGCAGGGCTTGCTGCTGGACATTCCGGCGTGCCTTGTCGTGTGCGCAGGTGCGCTCATCCCTGCGCTTGTGCAGGGCAAATTCAAGCGTTGGGTCGGCTTTTTCATCGGCGGACTGTACATCGTTTATCTCGTCATCATGTTCACGTGCTTCGGCGCGTAAAAAAACCGGCGCCGGTCTCCCGCGGGAGGCCGGCGCTTTTTTGCTGTGATATTTGCTGCAGACAGAAAAAAACCCGGAAGCCGAAGCTTCCGGGGCGTGGTGCGAATGGTGATACAGAACTTTTTGAAAAAGCCAGTAATATCAACGGTTTTCAAGGCGGACGAGTAGCAAATAACTTGTATATATCCCCTTTTCGGGCGACTGTTTTTAAGACAGCCGCCCTTTTTCTATACCTAAATTCAAGTGTTGTGATTAGGGTGCGAAAGCCTCTGTTTTTTCCTCTCTGACCGCCGCAAGCAGGCGGGCATGGATGTTTTCCTATGGATCACATCCGAGAGGCAAACCGGAGGCTTTTTTCATCGAAATCAACACTTTTCATTTTCAGAGGAAGGAGGTGCGAAGATGGCTGTATTCCGTATCGAAAAGACCAGAGATTACACGGTCATGTCCAACTACCATCTGCGGGATATGTCGCTGTCGCTGAAAGCGAAAGGGCTTTTATCTCTCATGCTGTCCCTGCCGGAGAATTGGGACTACACCATGAAGGGCCTTGCCCGTATCTGCAAGGATGGCATTGACAGCATCAGCGGCGGCATCCGGGAGCTGGAGGCGCACGGCTATCTGATCCGTTCGCGTGTCCGCAGCGCAAACGGGCAGCTCGGCTCTATCGAATACACCATTCTGGAACAGCCTAAAGCGCCGTCACCTACACAGGAAAAACCTATACGGGAAAATCCCGTACAGGCAAATCCAATGTTGGACGCTCCAATTCAGGAGAACCCCGCCCAATTAAATAAAGAAGAATCAAGTAACTATCCATCAAAGACAGATTTATCAATTACGCAAGAATCAAGTCCTATCCTATCAAGTCCCCCAGTCCCCAGGGAGCGGAGCGGGCAGGACGGGATGCGAAAGCGGGAAAGCTATCGGGCATTGATCTTGGAGAACATCGAATATGACGTTCTTTCGCAGAACGTGCAGTTGGATAAAGACCGGCTGGACGAGCTGGTGGAGCTCATGGTGGATACCGTCTGCTCCAACCGGGAGATGATCCGCGTGGCCGGGGACGACTACCCTGCGGAGGTCGTCCGGTCACGGTTCCTGAAGCTGAACGCCTCGCACTGTTCTTTCTTCAGTTCATTCTTACTCATCTTCGGATATCTATAGATTTGATTGCCTTCCGAAAAATAATCACACAATCTTTGAAGTTCCTGATTACTCAGTTTTTTCATTTCGTATGCATATACCGGTGTATTATATATTTCAGGAATATTCATCTCATAATCTGCATGAATTGTAACGAATCCATCACTTTTTTCGATCGTATCTGTCCAATGTTCTGGAATATCTAACTCTTTCGGATCCTTTGAAGTCGGAATTATATTTTCATTGACAGATCCTTTCTTCTTGTCTGTGACGATTTTTTCTTCCGGGGTTTTCACGCATGCTGTCAGATTTGCAAGAATAAACGATGTAATACACATTGTAATTATGATTCTTCTATTCATACTTTTTCCTCCTTAAGTGCGTCTTAAAATGCTTTCTACAAGATATATGTCACAATTACGAAAACTGAAATTCATATCTCCCTGACAGCCAATGGATCACACACAGATTCACTCCACTTAAAACCAATAAAATCAGACAGCTTTGCCAGATTCTCGGCAGATAATCGTATCCGAAATTATGCATATAATAAGTAACATGATTCAAAGGTGACAACCAGCCACATAAAACATTGCTTTTGTATTGTACAGTCTCTGGTATATGTAAAATTTTCCCTAAAGTCTGTGAATTCAAAAGCAGTCCATACAAATTTAACAAAAATACACTCCATATTCCTCCAATCCGGTTCTTTCCAAGATTCCACATCATCATCCATG
>OGWV01001570.1_pt1 | contig 14252 bp, 12 predicted proteins | sample 1576081 | NCBI WGS metagenome assembly OGWV01 (sample SAMEA3541541, study PRJEB24748) | human gut metagenome | biome: human gut; feature: human-associated habitat; material: faeces | place: China | collected 2012 | reverse complement strand
AAGGATTCAGCATTGCTGTGAGCTGTGGTGTAGGCTGGCTGTAACTCACTTGTGATAAGAGCGAGGGGGTTACGTATCTCATGTGAGAACATCGAGAGTGTCGACTGAAATTCTTTTTTCTGTTGTTCAAATTTGTTCTTTTCCTGCATAATCTGTCACCTCATGGGAAGTGTATCATCATAAAATACCACAATCAACAAATTTCGTATTGAAAAATTCGCACAAATACGAGACAATATAGTTATTAAACAGTTATTTTTACAGAATTCTGAAGGAGGAATTTATCATGGAAAATTGTATTTTTTGTAAAATCGCGAATGGAGAAATTCCATCCGCTACATTATATGAGGACGAAGACTTCCGCGTGATCCTGGATCTGGGACCGGCAAGCAAGGGACATGCCCTGATTCTTCCGAAGGCTCACGCATCTGATATTTATGAACTTCCGGATGAAACAGCAGGAAAGGCAATGATTCTTGCAAAACATATGGCAGCCAGACTCAGAGACGGACTGAACTGTGATGGTTTTAATATTGTACAGAATAATGGAGAAATCGCAGGTCAGACCGTATTTCATTTTCATATGCATCTGATTCCAAGATATGAGGGAGATAATGTTGGAATTACCTGGAAACCGGGAAAACTGACAGATGAAGAGAAAGAGGAAATTCTGGCAAAAGTAAAATAAAAATGTCAGGATGATGCAAAAGATATGGTTGAGAATTTTACAGATTTCTATGATACTTTCTTTGAATTCTCAGCAAACATTGCCTACAGGATCGTAAAGGAAAAGAACATATCCAAGGATATTGCACAGGAGGTATTTATGTACTTCCTGAAAGAAGAGGACAAACTGGATTATTCTGATGAAGAATGTCTAAGAGCCAAGGTTCATAATAAAACCAGAAAGGTATGTCTTGATTATCTGAAACGTTCCTGTAACAGACATGAAATGTGTATTATTGATGATGAGGATAACGGAGAGGAGATTATAGATGAGAAGGGTAATCCGGAAGCTGTTGTCCTCGAATTAGAAGATAAGGCGGACAGGAATCGTGCGCTGGAGATGCTTCGGAGAGAGAATCCTGTAAGTTACGAAATCCTGCTCAGGACACAGGTTTATGGAGAACCACCGGATGTGGTAGCGAAGAAGTATGGAATCAGCAGAAATGCGGTTAATAATCGTAACTTCAGGGCGAAGGCGTGGATGAAAGAGAAACTCAAAAAAATACGCAGACAACCCTAAAGCGGGCAGTCTGCGTAAAATATCTGTCGTTTATTTTGATGGGACACATCCTTCAATAAGAGAAACGATGTGATGGATAGAATCCATCTGTTTGCTTTTTGCCATGGCTTCCTCGAAGGAATGACGATTATCATAAAGCTGATGAATGGTATCAAGAAGCTTCTGATCGGTAATCTCCTCCTCTTCAAGAACCATGCTGTATCCCTGTTTTTCGAAGGAACGGGCATTCAGGATCTGGTCACCGCGGCTTGCATTGGCGGACAGCGGGATCAGGAGATTTGGTTTATGGAGGGCACTGATCTCACAGATTGCATTAGCTCCTGCACGGGAGATTACAACGTCTGCCAGGGCAAAGAGATCTGGCAGTTCGTCTTTGATATATTCGTATTGAACATATCCGGCAGTACCAGTCAGTTTTTCGTCCATTTTTCCTTTACCGCACAGATGGATTACCTGGAAATCCTTCAGAAGTTCAGGAAGGATCTTGCGGATATGATCATTAACCGAGGCAGCACCAAGACTGCCACCGATGATCATAAGGACTGGTTTATCAGCAGTGAAACCACAGAACTGACGGCCGGCTTCCTTATTACCATTTAATAACTCCTGACGGATCGGAGTACCGGTGAGAACAGCCTTGTCCTTTGGCAGAGAGCTGACTGTTTCAGGAAAGTTACAGCACACTTTGACAGCGGATGGAATACACAGTTTGTTGGCAAGTCCGGGAGTCATATCAGACTCGTGGATGATTGCTGGGATTTTACAACGCTTTGCAGCGATAACAACAGGGACGGTAACAAACCCTCCCTTTGAAAATACAACATCGGGTTTCAGTTGTTTGAGAAGCTTTCTGGCTTCATGAAATCCTTTGAGAACACGGAACGGATCGGAGAAGTTCTTAGGGTCAAAGTAACGTCTCAGTTTACCAGAAGAAATCCCGTAATATGGAATTCCGAGTTCTTCAATCAGTTTACGTTCGATTCCATTATAGGAACCGATATAAGATATCTGATATCCGGCTTCTTTAAGTGTCGGGATCAGGGCTATGTTTGGGGTGACATGTCCGGCAGTACCACCGCCGGTAAGAATAATATGCTTCATGGGAATCCCTCCTGAAAAATCTTTTTTATTATCAATAACTATGAACCACAAGGGCAGAATTGTCAAGGAAAGATACGGTATAAGAGGATAAGTAGTTGCTGTGAACAGTTACGATAAGTAACTACTCAGTAATTCCGTTTACAGAAACGATTTATCAGGATATCCCATTGGCTGGAGAATTACTTATGAAAAAAGAGTTTGAAAATAACAAAAAAAACGTATTGGGAAATAACCCGGATTTGCGGGATGATATAGATGATGAAATCTTTCAGAAGATACTCAGGGAAGAATTTATAGAGAGAGAAAAGCAGATAGAAGAAGCACTTTTTGCGGACAAAGATGTAGAAAATCTGGTGTTCACAGATGAAGAAGTCAAGGATTCTTATCAGGAACTGCTGCGTCGGTTTGAGAGAGAAAAAAAGGAAAATGCAGAGCATGAAGCTTCAGATTCAAAAATCATTGAGATCAAAAGCAGAAAAACAGGAGTCAGGTGGCATCAGATTGGAAAAGCTGCAGGAATGGCGGCAGTTGCACTGGTGTGTATATTTGCTGCGAGCATGACCAGTGAGGCAAACCGGAAGTATCTGGTGAACAGTATAAGGATCTGGAGCGGGGATGATACGAAGACGGTTGTGGACAATGACGAGAAAAATGAGAGAGCAAATGTAGATGAGGATGAGGCAATTGCGGATATAGAAGAGAAACTGGGGATAAAAATGCCGCGGTTTTATTACAGGCCGTATGGGTTTGAATTTTCACAGTATACAATCGATGAACTCACATCCATTGCATGGATAGAATATAGTTATCATGATAATGTAATAGTATTATATGTTGATAAGCAGGATGAAAGCTCTGAAAGCAAAATGAATAGTAGACATGGTGATGAGGCAGAAACAATAGTAGTGAACGAGGAGGGAATACAGGTTACAATTAGCAAGATAGAAGATGTGGATGAAAAGGAGTGCTATTCGGCGGAATGGAGTATAGATTCAGAAATTTATTGTTTATCAGGAAGGATGGATATTGAGAATTTAAAAAAAATAATTGAAAAAATGAAATTTTAGCGTGATTTTTGCTTTTTTTCGTCGTATTAATAGTGTAAGGGTTGTTTACGACAGAAAGGAAGTGAGAATGGCAAAGAAGTGGAAACAAATATTGGCAGCTGGCATGACGGCAGGGTTACTTATGGCATGCGGTGCTCAGTCGGTATTTGCACAGTCTGACAGTCTGATAGATGCGATGTTAGATGAGGAAGAAGGTGCGGATGAAATTACCGCTGAAGAGACAACGGAAGATTTTGCAGAAGACACCAGTTATAGCCTGCTTAGAGGGACAAATTTAAATTTTGGTAGTGTAAAAATCAAAAAAATAGCAAGTAATGAGATTGCAATTTATGGTTTGACTCAATGTCATAAGAAATGCAGCAAAGTATATTTATACTTGTATTTGGAACGTAAGGTAAATGGCAGTTATGGAACGTATAAATATTGGGAATTTACCGGAAACAATACAACAAATCTGCAGCGTACATTAGATGTTGCAGTTCCAAGCGGTACTTATTACCGGGTTCGTGGCTACCATGCAGCAAGCAACGGAGGTCTGAAAGAATCCACATCCACATTAACAAGTGGCATCATGGTAAAATAATCTTTCTGCCGACAGCAGAAAAAGAAAAATATTAAGCAGTACCATTACAACTGAATAGCGAAGCATGGGTGCGTTCCAGGGGGATGACAGAAACATAAAATAAGCCGTAGTAAACATCCGTTACCTTTCAACTGGCGCGAAGTGCTTGCAGTCGTCGAGAATATATGGAAAAATATTCGATTCGATAAAAACAATATACACACAACACACACAGAAACGGGATGGAATTTATAAAAATTTCATCTCGTTTTTGCATATGGAGACTGTTAAAAAGCTGCTATATCGTGTATAATAATTACAACTAAAATGTATTGGCAAAATTGTCAGAAAAAGGGGGTTCTCATATGAAGATTACCTTTATTGGGGCGACACACGAAGTTACTGGCAGCTGTTATTATCTGGAAGCAGCAGGAAAGAAGTTTCTGATAGACTGTGGCATGGAACAGGGACCGGATTACTATCAGAATCAGGAGATTCCGGTCAACCCGGGAGATCTGGATTTTGCACTTCTGACGCATGCACACATGGATCATTCCGGAAACCTGCCAGCTGTTTATGCAAAGGGCTTTATGGGACCAATCTATGCAACACAGGCAACCTGCCATCTCTGTGATATTATGCTTCGAGACAGTGCTCATATTCAGATGTTCGAGGCGGAATGGCGTAATCGTAAGGGACGCCGGCAGGGTAAACCGGAATTTGTGCCTGCTTATACAATGGAAGATGCCATGGGCGTTATACAGAATTTTGTAGCATGCCCTTATGAAAAAATAATCACCCCGGCACCGGGAATTTCTGTGAGGTTTGTAGATGCGGGACATCTTCTGGGATCTGCCAGCATTGAACTGACGATTCAGGAAGACGGAGAAGAAAAAAAGATAGTTTTTTCTGGTGATATCGGAAATCTTCATCAGCCTCTGATCAAGGATCCGACTTATCTTCATGATGCGGATTATGTTGTTATGGAGTCTACCTATGGTGACAGAAGTCACGGAGAACGTCCGGATTATGTTGCAATTCTTTCAGAAGTAATACAGAGAACCTTTGACAGGGGTGGAAATGTTATAATTCCTTCCTTTGCAGTCGGCCGTACACAGGAAATGCTGTATTTCATCCGCCAGATCAAGGAAGAAAACCGTATCAAAGGACATGATAATTTTAAGGTCTATGTTGACAGCCCTCTGGCAAATGAGGCAACAACGATCTTTAATGAGCATCAGTATGACTGTTTTGATGAGGAAGCGATCGCACTGGTACAGAAGGGAATCAACCCATTGATGTTTCCAGGACTTCGTACATCGATCACAAGTGATGACTCCAGGGCTATCAACTATGATGAAGACTGCAAGGTGATCATTTCTGCCAGTGGTATGTGTGATGCAGGTCGAATCAAGCATCATCTGAAACATAATTTATGGAATGAAAAGAATACGATACTTTTTGTGGGATATCAGGCAATCGGAACGCTTGGAAGATCTCTGATTGAGGGAGCTGAGGATGTGAAACTCTTTGGAGAAACCGTTCATGTGAGTGCAGAAATCTGTCAGATGCCGGGAATCAGTGGTCATGCGGATGTGAATGGCCTGATAGATTGGATCAAAGCTTTCGAGGGAAAACCAAAAAAAGTATTTGTAACTCACGGGGATGACGAGGTGACGGAGATTTTTGCCCGTCGTCTGAATGAAGAACTGGGACTGGATTCCATGGCTCCTTTCAGTGGCACGATCTATGATCTCAGGACGAACAGCTGCATTTATGAAGCTCAGGGTATCCGCATTACAAAAGCTTCTGTATCTCCGAAGGCAACCAAGGCGGCAAGGGCATTCCAGAAGCTGGTTGCGATGGGACAGAGACTTATGTCTGTTATCCGCAAAAACGAAGGTATTCCAAACAAGGATCTGGACCGCTTTACCAGAGACATCCAGTCGTTGTGTGATAAATGGGATAGAAATGATATCTGACATTTATTTCTTAATAAATCAGGAGAGGCTTTATGCCTCGCCTAATTTCTGTTTTAATGCTTTTGCAAGCTGATCCGGACAGGAAGTTGGCTTGAAACCACAATGGATTCCTTCCAGTCGGCTGATTGCTTCTTTGGCATCCATGCCCTCTACCAGGCGGGCAACACCCTGTGTATTTCCGGAGCATCCACCCTGGAATTTCACATCGCGGATTTTGCCGGCATCGTCGATATCAAAAGAAATAGCGCTGGCACAGACGCCAGATGTCTTATATACCATAAAAAATTCCTCCTTAGTCATTTTTAATATTATAACAGAAAGTAAAAAAGGTTTCCATATAATCTGAACTTTTGTTATAATGAAAGTTGAAACGATTTTAACAAAAAATTGTAACTATTCAGAATGTGATTTGGAATGCATTCTGACTCGTAACTGTGAGGGTGCTGAACAGTTATGAGAAATTATTACTTTATTATAGAGGAGAACAGATATTATGAGACGTATTGGAATTATCGGAGCAATGGAAGTAGAAGTTGAGAAGCTTAAAGCACGCATGGAAAATGTCGAGATTACACGCAGGGCTTCCATGGAATTTTATGCAGGAACTCTTGAAGGCAAAAATGTAGTTGTAGTACGTTCTGGTATTGGAAAGGTAAATGCGGCAGTGTGTACACAGATCCTGATCGATGAATTTGAGGCAGAGGCTGTGATCAATACCGGTATTGCAGGAAGCCTGAATGCAGATATTAACATTGGGGATCTTGTGATCTCCACAGATCTTGTACATCATGATATGAATGCAGTTGCATTTGGATATCCGGTGGGACAGATCCCGCAGATGGAGGCTTTTTCATTCAGAAGTGATGAGAATCTGCGTAAGCTGGCAGTACAGGCATGCAGAGATGTGAATCCTGACATTGAAGTTTATGAGGGACGCATTGCCTCCGGAGATCAGTTTGTGGCAGATCAGGGTGTCAAGGATGAGATTATAAAGAACTTTGACGCTTGTGCAGTAGAGATGGAAGGTGCAGCAATCGCACAGGCTGCCTACCTTAACAATGTTCCGTTCCTTGTAGTACGTGCGATTTCTGACAAGGCAGACGGAAGTGCAGAAGTAGATTATCCGACATTTGAAGCATTAGCAGTGGAACATTGCGTAAAGATGACACTTCGTATCCTGAACCAGATTAAGGATTGATACTGCCAGATTTTCAGCCGAAATTGCACACTACAGACTGCGGTGCATAGACTATTATAGATGATGGGAAAAACAGGAGAAATTTATGTACAATGACAGATTTTTTCCATTCTATACAGCGTATGCCAACCCCGTTTTTTATGGCGGAGAGCAGATACAGGAACAGGAGTTTGCACTAATGCAGTCCTATTATCCAAAGGCAGCAGACAGGATCCGGGAAAAAGTAGAAAAAGAATGTCGGCTTCTGGACTATGAGGGAAGCAGACTCTATGATGAATATCCGGATAAATTTATGCTGTATCAGTTATGTCGGCAGATTCGTGCACAGGTGGAGAGTGAAATGAAGGCTCAGGGTGTTCCGGATGGGTTTCTCGATGAGCTTATTCAGGTTCTCCTCTGTCAGGAGATCTGTCGAAGACGATGCAGACGGCACAGATATTATCTCAGCCGGGAAGATCTTCACTTCTATAAGTGATGAAATGGAGATTTTATGTGCATTTGGCCTGAAGTGGTATTGTGAACAGTAACAGTTATGGAGCATACAGAATAGAAAGAATTTATAATAAAATATGAAAACATTACAGGAATTTTTGGAGGAACAGTTTGACCAGGAAATGATGTTGGCGGTTTTGAGCGGACAGAGGCAAAAAGGTGATGACATTCCGTCAAAGGTGCGTATACGTCCTGTGGAGATCAGAGGCACTGTCTGCTATCAGGCTACGGCGGCAGTCGGTCAGAAGGCAATTCACAAGAACTATACCCTGGAAGAGGTTATCGTTTATGTCAGGGATTGTCTTGAGAATGGTTTTTCTCAGCTTCAGATCCAGGGTCAGCATAGAGATGCGTCTGTCCTGATCAGCAAAAAAGGCAGGCAGACTATGAAAACAAAGCAGCATCCGCCGCTGGAGCCGGTAAAGATCATGGCTCACAACAGAGTGAAACAGTATATTCTCCGAGAGGGAATACCGGTTCCGTTTCTGGTGGATCTTGGAGTCATGAGTGAGCAGGGGAAGGTGCATCAGTCCTCTTATGATAAATTTAAACAGATCAATCGTTTTCTGGAATTTATTGAGGATATCCTTCCGGCACTTTCAAGGGAGCGGGAGATCACCATTCTGGATTTTGGCTGCGGTAAATCTTATCTTACGTTTGCCATGTATTATTATCTGAGAGAACTTAAGGGATATGATGTGAATATCATTGGTCTGGATCTCAAGACAGATGTGATCAGTAAATGTAGCAGACTTGCTCAGAAATACGGTTATAAGAAGCTGCATTTCCTGCAGGGCGACATTGCGGATTATGATGGGGTTCAGAAGGTGGATATGGTTGTGACTTTGCATGCGTGTGACAGGGCAACGGATTATGCACTTGCAAAGGCAGTTGAATGGGGGGCAGAGGTTATTCTTTCCGTACCGTGCTGCCAGCATGAACTAAATGATAAAATACAAAATGAGCTGTTAAAACCAGTACTCAGTTACGGAATCATCAAGGAACGTCTGTCTGCACTTCTGACTGACGGAATCCGTGCAGAACTTCTGGAATCCAGGGGATATCGCACACAGATCCTTGAATTTATCGATATGGAGCATACACCGAAGAATCTTATGATCCGTGCGGTTAAAACAGGAAAGAAGAAGCCAACAGATGAGCTTTCCAGAATGACAGAAGCACTACATGCAGATCTGACACTGGAGAAGCTGCTTTATCCACAGGGATTTGACCGGAAGAAAGGAGTACCAGAACCATGAAAAATTTTTTCAAAAGGTTTTTGGTCCTTCTTGTTGTGTTTATCCTGGGAGTGGCCGGAACCGCATTTCTTATGAATAATGAGACAACCGATGACCGCTCGGACATGAATGATGCTGTTTTGCCGGAGGTAATGGTACAGTTTGGAGATGTTCTCACAAATCGTATGTACGGATACAGACAGCCGATGGAGGCAGATTTTGTCAGGGACAGTGTGACACCTCTGGATACAACAAAGAAATTAACACTTGTGGTAAATCCATATGATACGAAGGTCAGGAATCTTTCTTATGAAATTCGAACTTCTGACGGAAGCAAGGTTATGGAGAACCGCACGATCAAAAGTCTGGATACGGGTTCTGACGGATATCTGAGAACAGAAATAGAAATTTCGTCCGGACTTCTGATGAATCAGGAGTACTCTCTTCAGATTACACTTTCAACCAACCATGACGATGTCTATTATTATACAAGAGTGGTTTCAAGATCAGCTACTTATACAGAGCAGTATGCGAAATTTGCAGGCGATTTTGTACAGATGAGTCTGGACAAGACACAGGCGGACAATCTGGCTGCTTATCTGGAGACATCCGACAGTGCTTCCAGCAGAAACTTCGCCGGATTAAATATTAACTCTCCACTGGCAGATGTCAGCTGGGGAAATTTAAATCCGCAGTTGTCCAAAGCCGGGATTCCGGTCATCAAGGATATTAATGAAACGACTGCGAGCATTTCTATAGAATATGAAATATCTGCACAGAATGAAAATGGAAATACAGAGTACTATCTTGTGACAGATTTTTACAGAATGCGTTATGACGAGACAAGAATCCGACTGCTTGATTTTAAGCGGTCTGCATCCGAGGTTTTTGATCCTTCTCTTTCTGTGATCAGCAACAGTGGACTTCTTCTGGGAGTCCGAAGCAAAGATGTAGATTATCTTACAAATGAAGACGGAAGCGTGACAGTATTTACGCAGAACGGAGATCTTTGGAGTTATGTACCAGATACAGGTAAGTTTGTAGAAATATTCACATTCCGCAAGGATACAGAGAGTGATTTCCGAGATGCGAGAGTTGAGCATGATATCAAGCTTCTGAGTGTGGAGAACAATGGAGATGTGGACTTTATGGTTTATGGCTACATGAATCGTGGTGCATATGAAGGTTACAGTGGTGTTGGAATTTATCATTATAACAATGATCAGGGTGCAATAGAAGAACAGGTATTTATTCCATGCACAGAATCTTTTGAGTTCCTGCAGGAAGATCTAGGAACTCTGTCTTATGTAAATCAGAGCGGGCAGCTGTTTATTATGATCGCAGGAAATCTTTATCAGATCAATATTGATGAGAATACCTATGAAGTTCTGGCGGATCATATCGACAGCAATGATTTTGGTGTTTCTGCTACGAATGCACATGCGGCATGGAAATCTGAGAGCGGAGATTATGCAGGACAGATTGAGTTTATTGATTTTGATACGATGGAAAGACGCAGAATTACTCCGGAAGCATCTCAGAAACTGGATCTTCTTGGTTTTATGAATGAGGATCTGATTTATGGAATCGTTCTGGACGGCGACACACTGCCGAACTCAACTGGATATATGATTGACGGAATCACTACGTTCAGGATAGAGGGGTTTGATGGTACAGTAAAAAAAGAGTATCATCAGGATGGGTTGTATGTAGCAGGAGTGACCGTTGGTACTACTTTGATGGAATTTACTCTTGTGCAGAAGTCCGGTGACATTTATAAAGGTGTCAAAAAAGACAATATTATGAATAACAGCACTGCTGCGACAGATAAGACCAGTGTGGAACAGACAAGTTCAAGCCGTCAGGGGGTTATAGTGCGGCTTACCTTTGAAAATTCACCGTCTTCGGAGGAACCTCTTATCCTTTATGCCAAGGTAAGGAACGCAGGAGAAAAGGTAGTAGATATTCAGGTGGACAAGAGCTCGGTCGAGGAAGTCTATTATGTATATGCAGGAGGTGGACTGGACAGCGTCTGGACCGATCCGGCAAAGGCAGTTCAGCGTGCTGATAAACAGACAGGAGTTGTACTGAACCGTGCACAGCAGTATGTCTGGGAGCGCGGAAATATGAAGACACAGATCACCTTGAACACAACAGATATTCCGGAGATCATCCGTACCGCGTCTCTGGATGTTCAGAATCTTCAGAATGGTCTGGGTGACAGTGCCAAAGTTATTGATCTGACCGGATGTTCTCTGGAAAATGTACTCTATGAGGTAAGCGCACAGCGTGCTGTGATAGCCAGAACAGGATCAGATTCCAGTGTTGTGATCGTCGGATATGATCAGTACAATACTTATTTACTTGATCCGTCTACAGGAGAGGTGAAGCCGTATGGAATGAACGACAGTACTGTGTTGTTCAAGAATGCGGGAAATATGTTTATCACTTATCTTGAGCAAAAATAAACGGAAAGTCATACGAAAAATGTAGCTGTTCAGAAGGTAGTAACTGTGAGAGTACTGAACAGTTATAAAAAAATATAAAATGACAGGGGGACAACCATATGTTAAGTAACAGTATTGCAAAACTTGTGCAGTATGGAATTGAATCAGGACTCACACCGGAGTGTGAGCGCAGTTACACGATCAATCTTCTTCTTGATGTTTTTCACGAGGATGAATTTACAGAGCCGGAAGAAAAACCGACTGATGTAGATCTGGAAGAAACTCTGAATGAGCTTCTGGATGAAGCAGTAAAGAGGAATCTGACAGAAGACAGCGTTGTCTATCGTGATCTTTTTGATACAAGACTGATGAACTGCCTGATGCCGCGCCCGGCACAGGTTCAGAAGGAATTTTGGGATAAGTATGAGAAAAAACCGGAGGAGGCCACAGATTATTTCTATAAATTGAGTCAGGACAGTAACTATATCCGCCGTTATCGAGTAAAAAAAGACCAGAAATGGAAAGTAGAAAGTCCGTACGGAGATATCGATATTACCATTAATCTTTCCAAACCGGAAAAAGATCCTAAAGCAATTGCTGCAGCAAAGAATGCCAGGACAAGCAGTTATCCGAAATGTCTTCTCTGCCCGGAAAACGAAGGATATGCAGGTCGTGTCAATCATCCGGCAAGACAGAATCACAGAATCATTCCGATCACTGTCAATGATACACCATGGGGATTTCAGTATTCACCGTATGTATATTACAATGAACACTGCATCGTATTTAACAGTAAGCATACCCCAATGAAGATTGAGAAAAATACATTTATCAAGCTGTTTGATTTTGTGAAACTCTTTCCACATTATTTCCTTGGTTCCAACGCAGATCTTCCAATCGTTGGAGGTTCTATTCTGAGTCATGATCACTTCCAGGGCGGACATTATACGTTTGCTATGGCAAAAGCACCGATCGAGAAGCATGTGACCATTCCGGGATTTGAAGACGTGGAGGCAGGAATCGTTAAATGGCCATTATCTGTACTTCGTATCCGCCACAAAGATTCAGACCGTCTGGTAGATCTGGCAGCTCATGTACTGGAGGTATGGAGAGGATACACAGACGAGGCGGCATTTATCTTTGCTGAGACAGATGGAGAACCGCACAACACAATCACGCCGATCGCACGTAAAGTCGGTGATATGTATGAGCTTGATCTTACACTGAGAAACAATATCACAACCAGCGAGCATCCGCTTGGCGTTTATCATCCGCATGCACAGTATCATCATATCAAGAAAGAAAACATTGGTCTGATCGAGGTTATGGGACTTGCGGTTCTTCCGGCAAGACTGAAAGAAGAACTGGAACTTCTGGAAGAATATATTCTTGAGGGCAAGGATATTGCCTCCAACGAAAAGATTGAGAAACATGCTGCCTGGGCAGCAGAATTTCTGCCGAAGTACAAGGATATTAACAAGGACAATGTCCATGAAATCCTTCAGAAAGAAGTAGGAATTGTCTTTACACATGTTCTTGAAGATGCAGGTGTATACAAATGCACACAGGAAGGCAGAGATGCATTTATGCGATTCATTGAAAAGTTGTAATTATAAATGATCTTAGCAACAGGGACTTCGGTTTAGCACAGGCCGGAGTCCTTTTTGTCTGGAAATAATACTTTGTTCGTAACAAATTTTACAGACGGGCAGGAAAGATATGGTAAAATAAATGGAACAAAGTAAACGTATCATATAAGGGAAATATATCAGAAAGGAGCAGAATAAATGGCGGAAGACAGGAAGTGGAAAAACATACGAAAGAAATCCACAGAGCAGAGCACAGGGGAAAAGCCCCCGGTGGATAACTCGCATGAAGAAGAAATTCCGGAGTGGAAAAGCTCGATCCGAAAAGAACCACTAACGGAGAAAGTGGAGCCGGAACACAAATTAATGAAGCATAAGAAAACGATAGCGGCAGCGGCGGCGATTATTGTGGTCGGTGCGGTGGCATTTGGTGTGACGCCAATGCTTATAAACCGGGAGACAGAGGCAAAAAAACAGACAGAGAAGGACAGTGCAGATACAAAAACAGAAAGTCCTTCCGAGAAGGAAAGCGAAGAGCCAGCATCTCCGCAGAATATGACAGAGCCAAAAGATACTTCAGAAGATACTTCTTCGAAGCAGGATGCAAGTGAAGAAAGCACAGAAAGTACAGCTTCAGAGAAGAAGGAGATACCTCCGGTTGCCGGTCTTGCACATATTGAGAGCTATGAATCTCTGTATGATATTCTGCATAAATGGCAGAGTGAGAATTCAGACTGGTCTGCTTCTGATGGTGCACGGATCCTATCCACAGATGGCGATCTTGTGGAATATGATGCAGAGGCAGTCAGTGACAGTACAACAGGTTCAGCAGCATCTAATGAGGCTTCCAAAGATACCGGAAATATGGATCCTGGATACACATATGACGAAATGGATGCCGCGGATCATTCTTCTACCAATACACAGGAAGAAAATGTGGACGAGGCAGATATTATCAAGACAGATGGAACTTATATTTATGCAATGGACAGCAAAGGAGATATTCGTATTGTTGAGGCTGCTTCCATGAAACTGGTCAGTGAGATTACCGGTGACAGAAATGCGGATTATATGGAAATGTATCTGAAAGGTGACAGCCTTCAGGTAATCCATCAGCAGGAGACTTATATCACATACAGGGGAACGGTAAAGCTTTCTTCGGATGATGCGGTACGTGCCAGCTACAGTGTACCGGTGACTACGGTTTCCGTTGATACTTATGATCTTTCTGATCGTGAGAATCCGAAGAAGACCGGAAGCTGCCAGCAGGATGGAAGTTATCTCTCATCCAGAAGAAACGGAAACAATCTCTATCTGTTCACCTCATATGCCC
>OGWV01001569.1_pt1 | contig 14252 bp, 10 predicted proteins | sample 1576081 | NCBI WGS metagenome assembly OGWV01 (sample SAMEA3541541, study PRJEB24748) | human gut metagenome | biome: human gut; feature: human-associated habitat; material: faeces | place: China | collected 2012 | reverse complement strand
CTGTGAAGTGCTCCTTTTGCGATGTTTGGGGTCTTTTTCGTTCACTTCAATATCGAATACATCGATACCGGCATAAATTTTGAATAACAGCCCTTTTCCTTCCATAACGGGCTTGCCGCTGAGCGCGCCTATGTCGCCCAAACCGAGAACGGCGGTTCCGTTGGAAATTACAGCTACCAGATTACCTTTTGCTGTATATTTGTACGCGTCTTGCGGATTCTTCTCGATTTCGAGACAAGGTTCCGCAACGCCCGGAGAATAAGCGAGTGAAAGATCGGTTTGTGTACTGTAGGGCTTGGTCGGCACTACCTCAATTTTTCCCGGTTTGCCTTGCGAGTGATAAAGCAAGGCGGCTTCTTTGGTTATCTTAGCCATGGTAGATTAGTTAAAATGGTTATAATTTGGTCGCAAATTTAGAGATAAAAGTTCTAAATTGTAGCTTGTGACTGATAAATTCTATTAGATTTATCAGTAAATAAACTAAAAATGCTTATTTTTGGCAGTAGATTTAAGTAATTACCCCCGATTATTAACTTAACACAAGTATTTTATGAAAATTTTGAAACTTCCTCTTGCAGGATTATTGTTTTGCACCGTGCCGTTTTGGACGGGATGCGGAACGAGTGACAAATCCGAAGCTCCGGTTTCCCTGACCTGGGAAATGGGGGCGAGCGACATTGCTCCCGGTTATTATGAGAACTCCTTTGTTCTTAAAAACATCTCCGATGCTCCTCTTCCCAAAGATTGGACAATCTATTATTCACAGCTTCCCCGCAATGTGAAGCAGGCGGGCAGCCGATTTCTATTTATGAGACCAGTCTTTCCAAATGGAAAAATGCTGCCGAGCTTGTTAAATATCTTAAAAATCTGAAATATACACATGTGGAACTTCATCCGGTAATGGAATATCTTGATGATGAAGCTGGAGAATACAGTACATTTGCATATTATGCACCAGACCGCAGATTTGGAACACCGGCAGATTTTCAGAATTTAGTAAATGAACTTCATAAAGAAAATATTGGTGTGATCCTGGATTGGACACCTTCGCATTTTCCAAGAACTGAGGGTGGATTAGAACAGTTTGATGGAACACCTTTATATGAAAATCCGGATCCATCAATGGCTATTCATCCGATGTGGGGAACTCTTTTATTCAATTTTGAAAGTCCGATGGTCAAAGATTTTCTTCTGGCAAATGCTTTTTACTGGCTGGAATTCTATCATGCAGATGGTTTAAGACTGGATGATGTGGATTCTATGCTGTATCTTGACTTTGGCAGAGAATATGGACAGTGGAGACCAAATATTTATGGAACCAATGAAAATCTTGCAGCTGTAGAATTGCTGAAACATCTTAATTCTATTTTGGCAAAGAAGCTTCCGGGTACAATGACGATCGCACAGGAAGATGGTCTCTGGTCGGAACTGACTGGAAGTGTAGAGGATGACAATATTGGATTTTCTTATAAATGGAACAATAACTGGGCAGGAGATTTTCTGAATTACCTTTCCAAAGATCCGATCGAGCGTCAGTATGTACATGATCAGCTGACACTTTCTATGCTGTACACTTACTGCGAACACTTTGTTCTTCCGCTTGGAAGCAGAGAAACCGGTGATCAGAAGAGTTTTATGGCAAAACTTCCAGGTGATGAGTTACAGAAACTGAGCCAGATCCGGGCTGCATATTCCTACATGATGCTGCATCCAGGCTGCAAGATGATGGCACCGGACAAAGAGCTTACGGATGAAATGAAGAGATTTATCCACGATCTGAATGAGATGTATGTCTTTCAGCCGGCATTGTCACTCATGGATAATGATTATGAAGGATTTGAATGGATCCAGCTTATGAAATATGAAGAAAATGTCCTGACATTCCTTCGCAAAACAGAAAATCCTGAAGAAACACTTCTTGCGGTATGTAATTTTGCTGCAGTTCCATATGAGAATTATCAGATGGGTGTTCCATTCTATGGAAAATACAAAGAGATCTTCAACAGTGACCGCAAAGAATATGGCGGACAGGGAATAGTAAACGTAAGGGCAAAAACCTGCAAACAGGCAGACTGTGATGAAAGAGAATATTCTGTTACCTTTAAGATTCCTGCACTGGGTGTGGCTGTTTTTTCCTGCACACCGGGCAAAAAGCCGGAGAAACTGGCAGTAGCAGCGAAGAAACCGACAACTGCCAAAAAGACCGCCCGCAAGACAGCACCAAAGAAGGAAAGTGCAAAAAAGGTTGCTGCAGAAAAAGTAGCTGTAAAGAAAACAGTAGCGAAGAAAGCCGGTGAAAAAAAGACCGTTTCCAGAAAAACAGTAAAAAAAGATATTGCAGTATAATAGAAATGCCGTCAGAATAGAATCTGGCGGCATTTTTAGGCAAAAAAAGAAAGCTGAAAATGGGACTTGAACCCACGACCCCTTCATTACGAGTGAAGTGCTCTACCAACTGAGCTATTTCAGCTTGTGTTCAGACACAAAATATATTATAGCGTATTTTTGATAAAATGCAAGAAAAATTTTGTTTTCCCCTGCATTATTTTCAGTACTTGCAATGAGTGAGATTTATGTTATGATATGAGAATATGAATATAGTATTTGTATAACGCGTTAACTTACTAAAGCGTCATTCTGTCAAGTTGTCTGAATGAAGCAGATAACATCCAGAAGTGGCAGAGGGAGATGAGTTTTATGATAGATGAAACCGGACAGCGTATTTTGCGGCTGATTGATGTACATAAAGATCAGATCATTGCATTTGCTGAGGATATTGCAGCGCATCCGGAACCTGGATATGAAGAATTTCGTACAGCCGGGAAGACTGCAGAAGTTCTGAAGAATTTAGGATATAAAGTGACAGAACATCTTGCCCGTACCGGTGTGAAGGGAACGAAAAGTATAAAAGAAGGTCCTTCCCTGACTGTGATCGGAGAACTGGATGCGATTGGATGTCATTCCCATCCCAATGCGAATCCGGTAACAGGCGTGGCACATGCCTGCGGTCATCATGCACAGATGGCGGCAATGATCGGATGTGCGATCGCAATGGCAGATCCGGATGTGCAGAAATGTCTTGCGGGAACTGTGAATTTTCTTGCAGTTCCTGCAGAGGAGTACATTGATGCAGACAAACGTGCCAGATTAAAAAAAGAAGGCATTGAGTTCTGTTGCGGTAAAAGCGAGATGATTCGCACAGGTGTCTTCGACGATACGGACATTGCATTAACGACGCATGTGCATATGGTTCCTGTTGAAGAAGATTTTTATATTGGGAATCCGGCCTGTAATGGCTACAGTGCAGAGCGTGTTACGGTGCGGGGAAAGGCTGCACATGGAGCTATTGACCCATGGAATGGTGTCAATGCTTTAAGTATAACGACAAGTGCAATTCAAATGATGGGACTGATGCGTGAGACTTTCCGTGAAGAAGATCATGTTCGACTTCATAATGTGATCCGGAAGGCCGGCGATGTGATCAACAGTGTGCCGGACGAGGCAATTGTTGAGACGAAGGTTCGGGCAGCATCGCTTGACAAGATTTGTGAGATTACAGATATGGTAAATCGTGCGTATGCCGGCTCAGCCTATGCTTTTAGTGGGAAAATAGAAATGGAGAAGCTTCAGGGTTATATGCCGATCATCCCGAGAGCAGCAGACAACGCACTGATCGAGGCGGCGGATGATCTTGGACTGAATTATCGTACAGTACAGAAAGGTGATTTTAATAATGCCTGCACGGATGTAGGAGATCTCAGCCATCTTGTTCCGGTTGTGAATTTTACATTCAAGGGTTTTGAAGGAAAACTTCATGGGGCAGATTTCAAGATCACAGATCCGGAAAAAGCCTATATTTTACCGGCGAAGCTTCTGGCACTGACTGTATATAAACTTCTTAAGAATGGCGGACAGGAAGCAAAAAAGATTACAAAAAGCTATACACCAGTATTCAATAAGGAAAGTTACATTCAGTATGTGAAGAATACGATAGAATAAAATGTAAGGAATTGCTGAATGCAGGAATACAATAAAACAGCAGGAGGAAAGACAAAAGACAAATGGCAGAAAAATGTTTGGAATTAAAAGATATCAGGAAGTCGTTTTCAAAAGATGAAGTGGTTCTGAAGGAAATCAGTCTCTCTATCGACAAGGGGGAGTTTATTACACTTCTGGGTTCCTCGGGATGTGGAAAGACGACAACTCTGCGTATCATAGCAGGTCTGGAGACACCGGATTCCGGCAAGGTATATCTGGAGGGAAAAGATGTCACAGCACTGGCACCGGAAGCACGTGATGTAAATACAGTATTTCAGAATTATGCGTTATTTCCACATATGACAGTGGCGGATAACATTGGATATGGACTGAAATTGAAAAAGATACCAAAAGCAGAGATTAAAAAACGAGTATCTGAGATGCTGGAACTGGTACAGCTTCCAGGATACGAGAAGAGAAAGCCGTCAGAACTTTCCGGTGGACAGAGACAGCGTGTGGCAATTGCCCGTTCGCTGGTCAATAATCCGAAGGTGCTGCTTCTGGATGAGCCGTTGGGAGCACTGGATCTGCAGCTGCGCCGTGCCATGCAGCTTGAACTGAAGAGGTTACAGAAAAAGCTTGGAATTACTTTTATTTATATTACGCATGACCAGGAAGAGGCAATTAACATGTCCGACCGTATTGCTGTCATGAATAAAGGAACCTTTGAACAGATTGGGACACCGGATGAGATCTATAATCATCCAAAAACCAGTTATGTGGCGACTTTTGTTGGAAATGCCAATATTTTAAAAGGTACTGCGCAGGAAACAGAAGCAGATATTCTCAAAGTTTCACTTGCAGGCAGTATTGTTTCTGCTGTGGCAGAAGGCAAAAAAATTGCTCCGGGTACACCAGTGACGCTGGCTGTCCGCAGTGAGAATATGATTTTTGATGAGACCTGCCAGAGTGGTATGGAAGCGGTTGTTGTTGAAAAAAGTTTTGCAGGCGGACTTCTTCGTGTTGTGTTGAAGCTTGCAGATGGAACAGAAGTTATTGCAAACAGACATGGAATTGATGCCGGTGTGCAGCCGGGACAGAAAGTCACCTGTCATTTTGATGCTGAGAATGCGGTTCTGGTTGATCTTCCGTCTGAGACAGAAAGCGGGGCGGCAGTATGAAGAAACATAAATCCGGCTCTGTCTGGATGATCCTGCCGTTGTATATCTTTACGATCATTTTTGTTGCTGGCCCGCTGCTTTATATGGTGGCATTAAGCTTTGCACAGCCAAAAGCAGGTCATGGTGTGGAGTGGGTATTTACACTCGCAAATTATAAAAAAATTCTTGATCCGGTCTATATGAAAACATTCACCGGTTCTTTCCAGCTTGCTGTGACCAGTACGATCATTATCTGTCTGATCGGTTATCCGTTTGGCTATTTTATGGCGAAGCTTTCTGAACAGTGGAAAAAACGTGCTATGATCTTTCTGATGCTGCCGTTCTGGGTCAATTCCTTGATTCGTCTGTATGGCTGGATGATCATTTTACAGACAAAGGGGCTTCTGAATCATGCCCTTAAGAGCCTTGGACTGATCGAGAAACCTTTGCGTATCTTGTACAGCTATCCGGCAATCGTGATCGGTATGACTTATGTGCTTCTTCCATTTATGATCCTGTCTGTATATTCCAGCGCAGAAAAATTGGACTGGTCACTGGTGGAAGCTGCGAGAGATCTGGGGGCGAGCCCGGCGAAAGCTTTCTGGACGGTTTCTTTTAAACTGACACTGCCGGGGCTGTTATCCGGTGTGATTCTGACATTTATTCCGTCCATGGGTTTGTTCTTTATTGCTGATATTCTTGGTGGAAATAAGATCGTTCTCGTCGGCAGCCTGATCCAGGAACAGATGACAAAAGGAAACAACTGGCCGTTTGCAGCGGCGCTGGCAGTTGCCCTGATGATCCTTACAACACTGATGATCATGCTGTATCGAAAAGTAACAAATGCAAAAGAATTGGAGGGTGTGGGATGAAAAAAAAGAATTCAAAGCTCTCCGGGTTTTATCTTGGACTGATTTTTGTACTGATGTATCTGCCGATTGCGGTAGTTATCGTATTTTCATTTAATGAATCAAAACTTCCTGTTCGATTTACAGGATTTTCACTGAAATGGTATCAGGAGCTGATTCATGATGATGCCATGCTGGAAGCGCTGAGAAACAGCCTTTTTCTGGGTGTGGTGAGCTGCCTGGTATCTGCTGTGATCGGCACCCTGGGTGCAGTAGGACTTTCCAGGATCCACTGGAAGACAAAAGGGATTCTGGAATATATTTCTATTTTACCGCTGATGATCCCTGAGATCATCCTTGGTATGGTACTGATGGCATTTTTCTATATGATGAATCTGCCATTTGGTATGCTGACATTACTGATCGGTCATACCGTTTTCTGTGTGCCATATATACTGATGGAAGTCAAGGCACGACTGGCGGGCATGGATCCGTCACTTGAGGAAGCAGCGAGAGACCTCGGAGCCGGTCCCTTCCGGGCATTCTGGGACATCATCTTACCGCTGATCATGCCGGCGGTGTTGTCCGGATCCCTTCTGGCGTTTGCAATGTCCATGGACGATGTCGTCATCAGTATCTTTATCAACGGACCACGTCTGGCAACTTTGCCGATTAAGGTCTATACCCAGATCAAGACCGGTGTTACGCCGGAGGTCAATGCTCTCTGCACGATCATGCTGGTGTTTACGCTGTTGATCCTTCTGGTTTATAACCTGATCGGAAAGCTGACAAAACATAGAACTAAATAATCAGGACCAAAAAAGTCAAAAATAGCAAAAACAATGAATAAACTCTTTTCAATGAAGTCAAAGTAGGCTATACTTAAATTCATAGGCTTCATGAAGAGTTTATAATAAAAGACAAGAGGAGAGAAGGCTATGAAAAAATTAGTAGTATGCGCATTATGTGCAGCAATGGTCATTCCGGCTATGAGCGTATCTGTAAGTGCAGATTCCAAAGAACTTGTACTTTATACATGGGAGAACATGTTTCCACAGGAAGTACTGGATGGTTTTGAAGAAGAAACTGGAATAAAAGTGGTATATTCCAATTTCGACACTGATGAAAACATGTTGGAAAAGCTTTCCATGGCAAAAGGTGGAGACTACGACGTTGTTGTTGCAGATGATTATATTATCGAAACCGCAATCCAGGAAGGTCTTGTAGAAAAACTTGATACATCCAAATTATCCGGATGGGATAACATCAACCCGCTGTATCAGGGACAGTTCTATGATCCGAACGATGAATATACTGCACCATATGGAGCAGGTATTCCGCTGATCGTATATGATCCGGATATGGTAGATATTGATATCAAGGGATATAATGATCTCTGGGATCCGTCACTTGAAGATAGCATTGCACTGACTGCAAACTATCGTGTTATCAATGGTATCACAAACCTTGTACTTGGTCAGGATTTCAATGATCAGGATACAGATGATATCGCTAAAACAGGTGAGAAACTTCTGGAGCTTGCACCGAATGTTCGTCTGATTCAGGATGACAATACACAGGATTCTCTTCTGAACGGAGAGGCAAGTGTTGCATTCCTGTACACTTCACAGGTAACAGCCGCCCTTCAGGAAAATCCGGACCTCAAAGTCGTATATCCGGAAGAAGGTCTTGGATTTGGTGTAATGGGAATGTTCATTCCGAGCCAGGCACCGGACAAGGATGAGGCATATCAGTTCATGGATTACATTCTTCAGCCGGAAAATGCAGCAAAATGTTTCGATTATATCGGATACTACAGCACAAACAAAGCAGCAGATTCCCTGCTTGAGAATCAGGACCTTGTAGTACCGGATTCCGTAACAGAGGGATCAGCAGTAGAAAATATCAGCGCAGAAGCAGAAGAAGCTTACAATAAGAACTGGACAGAGTTCAAAGCTGCCTGCGACTGATAAAATAAGGGGGAAGCAGGATGGAAATCTATAAAGGTACTGCTACCTTTTCAGGAATAGCCATCGGCAAGATACTGTATTACAGCAGAGGGGAATACCAGATACGTCAGTGTCTGGTCAGCAACATAAAAAAAGAAATCAGTAATTTTCAGGAAGCCCGGCTTCAGGCGGTTCAGAAACTTCATGAGCTGTATGAAGCCAACAGGCTTCTGAATGAACAGGAGGCCGGTGTTTTTCTTCGCCAGATTAAACTTCTGGAATCCGAAAGTTACCAGAATGCAATTGAAAGCAGCATTGCCAATGAAAAGGTAAATGCTGCTTATGCAGTTATGATCAACAGAGATGAACTGGTTGAGACATTCCGACATCTGGAAGAGCCGGTCATTCGAAGAAGAATCAATGATATGCAGGAGATTTCCAACCGTCTGATCCAGATACTGGGTGGTGCAGCCATCCGTATTAATCTTGGGGACGAACCTGTGATCCTGGTTGCGGAGGCATTGTCGCCGACTGAGATTATGGAAATGGACAAGGATAAACTTCTGGCTGTGGTCATGCATCATGGTTCAGCAGTATCTCATGCATCAATTATGGCGAAAACAATGGAAATTCCAACTTTGGTCGATGTTGCAGCTGATGATGAGTGGGATGGAAAGACAGCAATCGTAGATGGTTATACAGGAACTTTTTATCTTAACCCGGATGCGGAAATCCAGAAAGAATATGAGATTCGTCTGGAAGCGGATCGAAGAGAGAGAGAGGAACTTCTGAAACTGAAGGCGCAGAAAGATGAAACAAAGGATGGCAGCAATATTGGTCTTTATGCCAATATTGGAAATATGAGTGATCTGAGCAGTGTCCTTTTTTATGGCGCCAAGGGAATTGGGCTTCTGCGAAGTGAGTTCCAGTATCTTGGAAGAGAAAATTATCCGAGAGAAAATGAACTTTTCCGTGCATATAAAAAAGTAGCAGAGACAATGGGCGAGAGACTTGCGGTGATCCGTACTGCGGATCTCGGAGCAGACAAGCAGGCTCCGTATCTGGACATTCCGCAGGAAACCAATCCTATCATGGGCAACCGTGGGATTCGTCTCTGTCTTGACCGAAGAAGAATGTTTAAAGCACAACTTCGTGCAATTTATCGTGCCAGTGCGTATGGTAATCTCGCAATGATGTTCCCGATGATCGATTCTGAAGAAGAAATGGATGAGATATGGCAGATCATTGAGGAAGTAAAAGAAGGACTGCGCGAAAAAAACATTCCATTTAAAGAGATCATGACAGGAATCATGATCGAGACACCGGCAGCAGTCATGATTAGCCGGGAACTTGCAAAACATGTTGATTTCTTAAGTATTGGAACCAATGACCTGACACAGTATACGCTTGCGATGGATCGTCAGAATCCTCTTCTGAAAGACAAATACAACGATCATCATCCGGCAATTCTTCGTATGGTGCGTATGGTTGTGGATGCGGCACATCAGGAAGGCCGTAAGGTTGGCATCTGCGGAGAAATCGCAGCGGACACAGCACTGACGAAAAAATTTCTGGAGATGGGAGTTGATTTTCTGTCTGTTGTTCCGGCGTGTGTACTTCCGGTACGAAAAGCAATTCGTGAGACAGATCTTGGCGGAGAGAAAGTTTCTGCTGTTAAATGAGGATTATAATGAATAAAAAAAGTAAAGTCATTCTTCTTCCCTGTAATTCTTACAGGGAAGAAATTGTTTATGAGAATCTTGAAATCGGACTGGAGCTTCTGGGCGGAATCGAGAATATTGTCGGTAAAGAAGAGTCTGTATTGCTGAAGCCGAATCTTCTAAAGAAAGCGGAAGTTGATAAGGCAGTGATCACACATCCGACGGTTGTGGGAATGTTTGCCCGACTGATGAGAGAAAAAGGATATCAGGATATGGCACTTGCAGATTCCTGCGGAAATGGAACAACTTCTAAAGTGATCCATGGGACAGGAATGGATACGTATCTTGAGAAACTGGATATTCCGGCTATTGATTATACGACGGGAATCCATGTAGACTATCCGAAAGGAATACAGGCAAAAGAATTTATTTTGCCGAAAGAACTTCTGGAAAAAGACTGTGTGATCTCTCTTTGCAAAATGAAGACGCATGCACTGGAACGCATCACGGGAGCTGTGAAAAACAGCTATGGATTCGTTTATGGATTTCACAAAGCCAAAGGTCATACATTGTACCCAAGTGCAGACAGTTTTGCCCGTATGCTTGTCGATCTGAATCAGTATGTGAAGCCGCGGTTGTATATTATGGATGGAATTGTGGCCATGGAGGGGAACGGACCAGGTTCCGGAGATCCTGCTCCAATGAATGTGATGCTGATGTCACGGGATCCGGTTGCACTTGATAGTGTGTTCTGTAACCTGATCCATCTGAATCCGGAGATGGTTCCAACGAATTATCATGGAGAAAAAATGGGACTTGGTACCTGGCGTTCGGAAGAAATTGAAATTGTTACTCCGTCCGGTGAGATTTCAATGAAGGATGCAGTAGCACAGTATGGAAATCCGTATTTTGATGTGGACCGGAGAGTGGTACGTTCCGGTATGTGGGAACGTCTTGCGAAAGCCTTGAATATTTTTCAGAAGAAGCCTTATATTGAGCCGGAGCGTTGTATCCGGTGTGGGATTTGTGTGAAGAGCTGTCCGGTTCCGGACAAGGCCGTTGATTTCCGTAAAGGCAGAGAGAATCCACCAGTATATGATTATAAGAAATGTATCCGTTGTTTCTGCTGCCAGGAGATGTGCCCCGAAAAAGCAATCCAGGTGAAATGATTAGGCCGGAAATTCAATCATGCCTTAAATTGTTGCATGGAAAAGGAGCTTCTGCATTATAGATGAATATGTGTCTGTTTTGCAAAAGCTCCTTTAGATTGTTTGTTTATAAGTTGTGTCCGATCAAAATTTACAAACTGGATCAGTTCAAACAAAAATTATCGCTTATCTGATCGTGTCATGCAAAGCTTTGATGAATGAAGGAGTGGTACCGCAGCAACCACCAACAACAGAAGCACCGTTTTCAATCAGGACTTTCATATGATGGGCGAATTCTTCTGCATTCATGCTGTATACAGCATTTCCCTTTTCATCGATGACCGGCATACCGGCATTTGGTTTGGCGATAACTGGAATAGAAACATTTTCTTTAATGTTTCGAACAACAGATACCAGCTGATCAGGTCCCACTGAGCAGTTGATACCTACAGCATCTGCGCCGGCTGCTTCAAGAGAAACAGCTGCTTCCACAGCATTTCCACCACTGAAGATACTTCCATCAGCTTCAACAGTCATGGTACACATGATCGGAAGATCACATACAGAAGCGGCGGCATCTACAGCTGCAAGAGTTTCTTCAATATTGATCATTGTTTCGGCTGCAATCAGATCAATACCTGCATCTGCCAGAATACGGATCTGTTCCTGATACATATTATAAGCTTCTGTGTAAGTATAATCTCCATCAGCTGTGATAAAAGATCCGGAAGTAGTGATATCACCGGCTACATAGATACCGCTGCCGGCCAGCTCCTTAGAATAGCCGACCAGAGTACGGTTGATCTCTTCAATCTTATCTCTGAGTCCGTGTTTCTCAAGATTTATACTGTTTCCGCCAAAAGTAGGAGCATAGATTACCTGACTTCCTGCCTGAATATAGGCACGCTGCAGATCCTGGATAATATCTTTGTGATCGATAACCCAGGTTTCTGTACAGATACCGCGTGGCATACCACTTGCCATCAGGTTGGAGCCTGTGGCACCATCCAGAATCAGTATATTCTCAGTCAGTTTTCGAAATTCTTCTTTAGTCATATTAAGTTCGTTGCCTCCTTGAAAAATAAATATATAAGCAACTTACCTGTAAGCTCCGCATTTCCGTCGGAAAGTGCTTATTTCAGTTCCCTATTATAGCATGTACCATGTGGGATTACTATAGAAAAATCATTCAACCTGATTTATATACAAAGCAGATCTGGAGGTTATAAAACCAGTAGTGTTTACAGGCATAATCCCGCAAATAATAAAAAGAAGACATCTTTCGACAGAACTCGAAATTGTCTCAGAAGAAAAGTTGTGCTATTTTCTATATATATTCTTTACCGGCAGTTCTGTCGGAGATTTTCCCAAATACAATATTAATATAAGTAATGGAATCAAAATGCAGGAGGTAAAATAATTGAATCTGTTTGAGTACACGTACTGCGGGAACTACAACCGGCAGATACAGAATCTGGCCAGAATCGTCCCGGAAAAATGGAGTTTTGGAGGCAATGATGACAATGGAATCCTGAAAGGGTATCTGGAGCATACATTTCAGCGGGTATATGAAGAAGAAAAATTACTGGAGACAGAGGAATACGCAATTTTTAATACAGGACTTTTTAATATGTATTATCAGCCGGTCTACGCATATTTTATCCCAAATCTGGTGCCGGACAGGCAGAGATGGTTTCTGGACGGCTTCTACACAGAATATCATTTATTAAAATCAGGAATTGTCAATCTTCCGAAACGTGCAGCATATGTAACAGATCCGGCAGAACTTATTTTTGATACCGGACTGGATATCGTGCCTCAGTATGAACATATTTTTGAAGAAACGGAGAATTGTCAGAGACTTCCGGAGACGATTCGCGGCAGTGTGATGAAAGTACAACTGTTTGACGGCGCTCTGCGGCAGACAAAAAGAATGCTTGAGGCCGATTATCGGACAGCCATTCCGCAGTATTATAACCATGGAATCCAGTTTCTCATTCCTGTCTGTCTGCAAAATCCGGACAGAGCTGATCTGGCACTTGCCTGTGTAAAGACAGAGGATGGGAGCAAATATCTGGGCAGGACATGTCTGACATTAAAAATGGCATATCATAATGCAAGACTGCTGGCAAAAATCCACAGCAGCTGGCTTTATCCGTGAAGAGATGATCGCAGCAATAGAGAGTGATACAGGAAAAACATGTAATCTTTCGTTGAGCGTTGCTTCGGACAATAAACCATCGTTGAAAATCAACTGTACAGAAAATCTTGTTACTGTACGGAAAAAGATCAGAATATCTTAAAAGTACCGTATTATTTTATGTTAAAATCTCGCAAAATCTATTGAAATCGTAACGCTTTTATGATACAAAAATAAAGTTGTTATTAATAATTTTTCTTATGAAAAAGAGGGGATACTTTTTAGGGAGGAACAACCAATGAGCAATAAGCTGATCGACTTGATCGACATTTCCAAATCCTACGGGATGCAGACAGTTCTGGATGAACTGAATCTTTACATCAGGGAGAATGAATTCCTGACATTACTTGGTCCGAGTGGATGTGGAAAGACTACTACACTTCGTATTTTGGGAGGATTCGAGACACCGGATAAAGGGCGTGTGATCTTTGACGGGCAGGATATCACGAATTTTCCGGCGAATAAGCGTCAGCTGAATACCGTATTTCAGAAATATGCGTTGTTTACTCATATGAACATTGCGGATAACATTGCTTTTGGATTAAAGATAAAGAATAAAAGCAAACAGTATATTTATGACAAGATCAAATATGCATTGAAGCTTGTGAATCTGGATGGTTTTGAGAAACGCATGCCGGATTCCTTGAGTGGTGGACAGCAGCAGCGTATTGCAATCGCACGTGCAATCGTAAATGAGCCGAAGGTACTGCTTCTGGATGAGCCGCTCGGTGCGCTGGACCTGAAGCTTCGACAGGATATGCAGTATGAGCTGATCCGTCTCAAAAATGAGCTGGGGATCACCTTTCTGTATGTAACACATGATCAGGAAGAGGCACTTACCATGTCTGATACGATCGTGGTCATGAATCAGGGCTATATTCAGCAGATTGGCACGCCGGAGCGTATTTACAATGAACCGGAAAATGCTTTTGTCGCTGACTTTATCGGTGAGAGCAACATCATTCCGAGCCTGATGTTAAAAGACCGTCTGGTAAAAATACTCGGCGTTCCGTTTGCCTGCGTGGACGAAGGATTCGGACAGAACAAACCGGTCGATGTCGTGATCCGTCCGGAAGACCTCGGCGCGGCGCTTGCGCTCGTCCGCCGGGATGCCGCGCACCTTGAGCCCGTAGGTGATGTTGTCGAACACGTTCATGTGCGGGTAGAGGGCGTAGTTCTGGAACACCATCGCAATGTTGCGATCCTTGGGTTCCTTGCTGGTGACGTCCTCGTCGCCGATGAAGATGCTGCCGCTAAATACTCCGGCAGTTCTTATGATACCGATAAAGGTGTTGTAATATACTTTAC
>OGWV01001568.1_pt1 | contig 14255 bp, 14 predicted proteins | sample 1576081 | NCBI WGS metagenome assembly OGWV01 (sample SAMEA3541541, study PRJEB24748) | human gut metagenome | biome: human gut; feature: human-associated habitat; material: faeces | place: China | collected 2012 | reverse complement strand
GTCTGGTATCGGGACACGATCGGGCAGGTGGCAGAATCGGATAAAAATTACTGTTTAAGCTTGGCTGATGATCTCCAAAGAAAATGATTTCTACCGGATCATCTATCTTTGAAAAATAACTGATCAGGTTTTTTACTGCCTCATCACTCTCGTGTACCAGGGACAGATACTGGTTGGCATCCGTATAAGAACGTCCAACTTTATAATAATTCTCCGGAAAATTGTCATAGGTTTCCGTATAACCACCGTGGTTCTGCATGGTAATTCCCATAAAGAACAGTTTTTCATTATTTTTACGGTTTTCATAACGCTTGATAATCTTATCATACAGTTCCTGGTCGGTAATATATTCCCGCAGGATCTTTGTCTGGTCAAAATAATCAATAAAGTGCATTTCGTCAAACCCGATATGCGGATACACCAGATTCCGGCTCCATCCGGTTTCATAATATGGATGCATGGCAATGCACGTATACCCGTCATCTTTCAGATTTGACACAATCGTTGTCGGAGTATCACTGATATACTGCTGATAAACAACGGATCCCATCGGAAGAAATGCCATGGAATTTCCGGACATAAATTCCCACTCCGAATTAGGAGTCTTCGCGCCAAATACCGACGAAAGTGCATATCCCTTCGTTGTATTCTCTTTCAAAGAATCGATAAACGGTGTGAGCGGCATGTTGGTCTGCAGATCCCCCAACACACTCAGATCGGAAAACGATTCATTCATAATGGCAATGATCGTCGGATTTTTTGCTTTTTCATTTGTTGTGCTGTAATCCTTTTTATCGGATTGATAGGTTTTCTCCAGTTCTTTGATCTTATCTTTGGAATATCCTTCCGGAGCAGAAATAAAACTGTCACGAACCCCCAGTACGTAATTCAACAGATATCCATTGCGATAAGTTCCTTTCTGTTCCCACGTCTCTGTGTTTACATCATAAGCATTTGCTGCAATGATCACACAACTTAAGGCAATCGCCATCACAGAAATTACCCGCATCTGAATTTTTCCGGTAAACCGGACATGCCATTTGCGGACAAAAGCAATAAACAATGCTGCCAGAAAGATCACATATACTCCACGATCGTTCAATTGCAATTTATAATTTCCCGCCACACTCAGACCGGTTCCAATGGATCTGATATCGGAAAACGTAAATTCATTTCCGCGGAACAGATATACAAAATAGTCTACAAATCCAAACGAAAGCAGCGACACATGGGCAATGATGCAGGTCAGCCCACTGTTGTTCGTAAAAATCTGCACAACAAAATAGACAATCAGACAGCAAAGCACATTTAAAAAGAGCTTCTCGTACGTTGTCCTCGTAAAGTTTTCAGGATCAAGCAGCATATACTGTATCGAAAAAGTGGTGAGACAGGAACCTCCGATAAACAGAATCAGTGTCCAGAGCCACGGACACCGGTCATCCAGTTCCAGATGCAGACTTTTTACCAGATAGTACAAAAATCCATATGCGATCAATGCAACGATGGAAAAATCAATGGTCACATACATTACGACTGCCAATATAATTGCAATCGCCGCCCAGATGTTATTTTTTTTATCGTATTGAAGTTTGATTTTAAATTTTGGTTTCATGCCATTACAATACAACAAAATTCCCGGCATGTAAACCGGGAATCCTGTCTGAAATCTTAATTTTGTGTGAATTATTTCTTTTTAAAGTTTGTGTATCCCTTCTGCTTATATGGATGTGCAGCCCAGAGTTTATCTGCTGTTTCTTTCCAATCCTTTGCGTAATCTACGCACTTTCCACACAGATGCTCAACCGGCTCCTCCTGTTCTACATCTGTAGAATGAGCTCCGGTCTCATGAACCATCTTCTGTAAAATCTCCGGATTCTCAAGCATTGGACATGGACGAAGCATGTTTTCGTTGAATGGCTGGTTATCACGGTAAGCCATAAACAACGGCTGCTTCAGACACTCAAGCAGGGATTTCTCGCGGATGTTTGCTCCAGAGTAGTGAATAAATACACATGGCTCTACATCACCCTTCGGGTTAATATGACAGTAGTTACGTCCTCCGGCGATACATCCTCCAACGTATTCACCGTCGTTCTGGAAATCCATAACGAAGATTTCTTTTCCACCTTCAAATCCACGAACTTCACGCAGTCTGTGGTAAATATATTCTCTCTGCTCCTTGGTCGGCATCAGTTCCGGTGAAGCCTTCATTCCTACCGGCATCAGATGAAAATACCATGCGAAACGGCTTCCATGCTCGATCAGAAGATCAAAGAACTCATCACTGGTAACCGCATCCATATTCTTGCTTGTATAACATACACTGTTTCCAAAGATCAGTCCGTTCTCATGTAACAGATCCATTGCGTGAAGGACTTTATTGTATACACCTTCTCCACGTCGGAAATCGTTGGCATCTTCAAATCCCTCAAGGGAAATGGAAAGGGAAAGATTTCCTACACGCTTCATATCCTCGCAAAGCTTCTCATCTACAAGTGTTCCGTTTGTGTAGCAATGGAATGCGCAGTCATTGTGTTTCTCACACAGACGGATGATATCAGCCTTGCGCACCAGTGGTTCTCCACCGGTCATCATATAAAAATATACGCCCAGTTCCTTACCCTGTGTAACAATGTTGTCTAACTCATCAAATGTCAGATTTAATTTATGACCATACTCTGCTGCCCAGCATCCTGTACAATGGAGGTTGCATGCACTGGTCGGGTCCATAAGAATGAGCCACGGAATATTGCAGTTCTCAATTTCTCTCATTTTACGAATCTTCTTGGTTCCTGCAAACGCTGCCTGATATCCAAGATTCAGTGCTGTCATCTTGGCAACATGCGGATCTGTCTCATCCAGAAGACGATTCACATAACGCATCCACTTGCTGTCCGGATTCTGAATCATTTTCTTTGCGCCTTCGTATGCCTCAGAACGGAAATTGCTTCCCATAAACTTCTGTGCGAGGTTTACAATATTGAGCAAACCTTTCTCTCTGTCCTTATTCAGACTCTTTAACGTAGCATCGATAGCGAGCGAAAACGCCTGTCTTTCTGCCGCATCTTTTAAACTTGCCATTTTCTTACTCCTCCGTTTTCTTTCTTGTGTAAATAAATCATAAGATATTTCATCCATTGGAAGTATAGTTGTTTTTCCACCGAATGAACATATTCAATCACAAAACCATGTATGTTTGCAATATACAATCTTCTGAAAATGTCTAAAAAAACATGATTTGTGCATTTTTCCAACGATTTTTGGATATAATTTTTGTTGCAGACTCAAAACGTAGTTTTGAATACTATGTGACATTATACCACTATCTTATGTAAAGTCAACCTAAAATATTTACTTCTGCCGCAAATTGACCGAAGCAATAAAATATACTATAATGCTGTTGTTTCTTTAAAAAATTGATTATTTACTGAAGATTGGAGTGATTGTATGCCGGGTTTTACCACCCACTATCTGTTTGGCGTAGACGCATGCAGACGTCTGACCTCCACATCCATGCACAATATGATCCGACGCGATCACAGCGCATATGCACTTGGTCTGCAGGGACCTGATCTGTTTTTTTACTATCTTCCCTCTTACCTGATGCATCGAAAAAATATTGGAGATCTGGCACATCGCAAGGATACTGGCCAGTTCTTTGGCAATCTGCTGCAAAGCCGCAAACTTTTTGCAGGGAAAAAACATTCCCTCTCTATTGCAGACGCTTACATCTGTGGATTTATGGGCCATTACACGCTGGATTGTACGATTCATCCCTATGTATATGCATTTACAGGCTATAATGCCCAGACCCCACCTTCCAATACGGAATATTTTGGTCAGCATGCTTATTTCGAAACGGAACTCGATTCCGAACTTTTATATGAGAAAAAGCATCTGTATCCTTCCCAGTTTCATCAGAATGCAACCATCCGTCTAACGACACTTCAACGAAAAGTAATTGTACGGATGCTGTGCTATGCTTACCGGAACACCTATCCGGAAATTTCCGTAAGTGAGTTTTCCCTGAGCGGCGCACCGTTCTGGATGAAACTCGGAACACACCTGCTGAATGATCCAAGTGGCCAGAAGAAAGTATTATCCCGTCTGATCGAAAAGATTTTCCTTGGACGTGCTTTTTTATCTCCGATGGTTGCCAGCGATTGTTATCGTTTTATACAGGACCCGATGAACCTCAAACATCACACCTGGATTCATCCATGGACAAAGGAGTCTTCCAATGCCTCTTTTCCGGAGCTCTATGAACAGGCTGAGAAAATTTATCATAAACGTCTGGTTGATTACGCACATCTGCAGCACTCTGGTTTCCCGCAAAAAGAAACCGCACGCTTTCTATCCGCGTACGGTAATCTTTCGTTTCTGAGTGGTCTGCCTTGTGATGAATAAAAGAGTTTCTTCCTATTATATAAGAGACATATGATTATAATATAATCTGATTTTGGAAATCCGCAATCTGCTGACAGATAATTTCCATCAAACGCGTGCGTGCTTCCACGCTTGCCCAGCCAATATGAGGAGTGATAATCAGCCTTTCGCTGTCTTTGATTTTGCGAAGCGGATTATCCTTCCGCATTGGTTCTGCGGAAAGGACATCCAGCCCCGCACCCGCGATTTCTCCGGCCTCAAGCGCATCCGCCAGATCCTGTTCCACAACAATCGGTCCTCGTCCTAGATTCAAAAAAACTGCAGACGATTTCATTTCCCGAAATGCTTCCCGGTTCATGAGTCCCCGCGTATTTTTATCAAGAGGTGCATGAACAGAAACAATATCTGATTGTTCCAACAACGCATCAAATTCCACACGTTCATATCCCTGCTGAAAATTCTTACCGGAAGTGGAATAATAGATCACCCGGCATCCGAATGCCTTTGCAATATCCGCCACACGTCTCCCGATATTTCCCAGACCAATGATTCCCCAGGTTTTTCCGCTCAGCTCATGAAACCTTTTCTCAAAATGGGTAAACATAACATCTCCCACATATTTCTCCGATTTGACATACTGATCATAATACGCAAGCTTTTCCCAAAGATAAAACAGCATGGCAAACGTATGCTGGGCTACGCTTTCCGTGGAGTATCCTGCGACATTACGCCATTCTATGCCACGGCTTTTTAAATATTCCTTATCCAGATTGTTTGTTCCCGTTGCCGTCACACAGACAAGTTTCAGTTTTTTTGCTTTTCCAATCGAATGCTCATTAATCTCCACTTTGTTTAACACGATCACGTCTGCATCCACGGTCCGTTCCAAAGCTTCTTCTGTAGTGGAAAAATTATATGTTACCACCTCTCCCAGTTTTTCAAATGCAGACAGATCAATATCATCTCCAATTGTTTTTGCATCCAAAAATACGATTTTCACTTTATCCTCCTACCCTATTCTGATTCCAAAAGAAAAAGAGGCTGCCTTTTCTAACATCCTCTTCCCCTTTACATCCTGTATTTATATCTATGCAATCGAAAATGCATAGACCGTTTTTGTATCATATGATTTTCCGGCTTCTGTCAATGGTGTTGTAAAATTTGGCTCATTGATGGAATTTGGAAAATACTGTGTTTCCAGACAAAAAGCATCCCGATCTTTGCATACTGCTCCGCCCTGCACTTTCTGTCCCTGAATGAAATTCGCCGTGTAAAGCTGCATACCGATACAATCCGTAATCACGTCCATCTTTATGCCACTCTTTGTACTGTATGCGGTGGCAATCTTTTCAAGTCCGGCGCGTTCCTTATCCAAAACGAAGTTATGATCGTATCCATGACCATAAGACAACTGGTCATTTTCCTGTGCAATATCTCTGCCCATCGGTTTGGCTTCACGGAAATCAAACGGTGTTCCCTCCACTGACGCAATCTCTCCGGTCGGAATCGACTTCGCATCGATTACCGGAGTATAATGGGATGCACGAATCTGCAAAATCTGGTCCATGGCAGTACCGCTGCCTGCCCCATTCAAATTAAAATATGCATGATTTGTCATATTAAAAACAGTTGTTTTGTCCGCAGTTGCATGATATGTAATGGAAAGTTCATCTGCTTCGGTCACCTCATAAGTCACTTTCATAACTGCATTTCCCGGATATCCCTGCTGTCCATCTGCATCTTCGATCACAAATGTAACTTTGTTTGCAGTATGTTCTTCCACATCCCACAGACGTCTGGATGTAGCCTGTGATCCACTGTGCAGATTATTCTCGTTATCATTTCTCTCAAGCTGATATGTCACATCATTGATTACAATCTGAGCATCTGCAATACGATTGCAGTTTCTTCCGACGATTGCTCCAAAACTTGCTGTCTGCTGCTGATATGTCTGTGCATCTTCATAGCCAAGAACCACATCGGTGTCTTTTCCATTCTTATCTTTTACCACAAGCGATACGATCGCCGCTCCGAAATCTGTAATCTGTGCACACATCCCCTTTGTGTTAGAAATAGTATAAAGCGTTGCCCCTTCTCCATCGGCAAGCTTTCCAAACGATTTTTGTTCCATAACTGTAATTGCCTCCTAAAATTTTACTGCTCTGTATCACATCTATAATAAAATATTTTACCCTGTTTGGGTTAAGAAGTAAAGAACAAGTGCCGATGTAAATTGTAGAAATATAGAAATTATAACCTTTTAGTAAAGAAAGGATGTTTATTATGTCCATAAAAGTTTCTTCCGGAATATCATTATCCACGAATTATTTTTTAAGAAATTTCTATACCAACAATCAGAAAGCAGCCAAAACCTCCGGTCGGTCCGGTTACAGTAATGTGGAGCTTTCCTACGAAGACAGCCGTGCTTTAAACAGGGCTGCCAAGCGACTTTCCAAAAGTGATTTTGGTTCTGACACCGATGAGAAAGACGATGATCTCAATAAGACATCACAGGCCGCCATTGAAGCCTTTGTGGATACTTACAATTATACGATCACTTCCGGAAAATCCAGTTCCGACTACGAAACCAAACGTTATGTCAAGCAGCTCAACACGCTGAGTAAAAAACATGCAGATGAACTGTCAGACCTTGGTATCACGGTTAACAGCGACGGAACTTTAGACCTCAACAAGGATCTGCTGAAAACTGCCAATAATTCCAAGGCACGAAAGCTGCTCTCTTCGGATCAGGAATATCCGCAGAAGCTCGTCAAGCTTTCCCGTAAGATGAATTCCGCTGTACAGGAGAACATTATGTCCTTGATCAGCACGCAGAATATGCATATTGACATCTCCTTATAAAATGCCAAGCAAAAGCAGGTGATACGGTTCGTATCACCTGCTCTTTTTATTTCACTGTTTTTATAGGAACTCATCTTCTTTTGGCCAGAGATCTCCCTCATTTAATCCGTGCTCAGTCAGCCAGCTGTCCTCCACAGAAAAACAGGTTTCTTCTTCTTTTTCATTGATCAGAGTCACCGACACTTTCGGCCGCTGCCCTTCTGCCAGTTCCTCACACCCATACTCTCCGTCAAAAATGTGCTTGATCTTCCACATATGACACTCCTTTTTTCCAGACATTAAAAGATTTTTCTAAAATCGAACGCTTTCTATTGTACCACATGTTCCTTCACAATCACAGTTGTCAGATATCCTTTTGCCTGTTCCAGTTCATCCAGGCAACAATACACCTGTTCATTCTCCATGCCGCAATTGGATATTCCATAAATGTCCTGGTGCACTCTGCTCTCTTTATCCTGCATCGATTCCCGGAGCACCCGTAATAACTCTTCGAGTTTTTTCCCGGATTTCATATAAATGCGTGTACCATGAAAACCGAGTGACTCACGCACGTCATACGCCGCCGGAATAATATGGATTTCCTCATCTTTTTCTCCCAGAGAAATCCCCAGTCTTGCCGCTACTGCACAAAACGACGGCACACCACTTACGATCCGCGCCTCCCAGCCGGCATCTGCTGCACATCTGTGCATATACATATAGGTAGAATATATCCCCGGATCTCCAATTGTGAGCATTCCTACCCGCAGTCCCTGTCGGAGATAATCTTCCATGGCATCATAAATCCGTTTGTGTGCCAGTTCCAGTTTCTGCGCATCTTTGATCATCGGAAATGGCATGCAAAGAAGCGGCATATCTGCAATTTCCGGACAAACCTGCTCCACGATCCGATACGCATAACATTCCTCTTTTGACACCGCCGGAAGCACAATAAGATCACAGCTGCGAATCGTTTCCAATGCCTGTATGGTCATAAGTTTTGGATCTCCCGGTCCCACACCGATTCCATAAAGGATACCCGGACGATTTTCTGTTGTTAAATCACAAAATAATTTTTTTGTTACCTGTCGCAAATGAGTCAGATACACTTCCCGGACAGCCGGATACTCCCCAATTCCCCGAATCACACATTCCGGCTGGTATCCGGCCGCCTGCAATTTTCCGGCAAAGGAATCCGCATCCGGCTGCTCCCCGTCCTGCATGCCGCCTGCCATATCATTATTTGCATGGTCTCCCGCCACCAGCATAAACGGTGTAAGAAGCACTTTCCCGTTCTGTCTGCTCTGCAGCCCGGACTTCATCCGTGCAATCACATCTTCAATAGTAATACTGCCTTCCACCGTTGCAATATAAATTTCATGCTTTGCATAAGCACGCAGCGACTGTTCCATCATCGCATAACTGGCATCTGCCGCATGTTCGGTTCCATGCCCCATCAAAATCAATGGGAAATCTCCCACCTCTTCCTTCAGCGACTCCCACAGTGCTTTTGCCACATCCTCATAATCCTGCGGTTTTGCCAAAAGCGCATCGGCAACTGCAATCTGTTCGAAAGCACCGGCATATTTTTTCGCTGCTTCCTTGAGTCTGTGATTTTCAATTCCGTCAATCACATGGGTAGAAAATACAGCTACATGCGTCACTCCCTGTTTTTTCATGCTTTCGAGAGCTTCCGTCGGACTCTTTGCTTCTATATGCTCGCGCTTTTTCATTGCGTTACGCACAATCGTACTCGAGACAGCTTCCTCTACCACGGCATCCGGATACAATGCCCGGACCTGCCGCGTGATGGCTGCAATATTTTTCTGCCGGGTATCCGGATAGGTTGTTCCAAAACTCACAATTAAAATTGCTTTTTTCATGTTATTTTGCATTCCTCTCTCTGTGATATAAGCGTGCTGCCTGTACAAAGTGTTCCACAAATGCCGGATTGGACGGATAATACAAATGTGGATACCCCCACCAGTTTCTGTCGTCCTCGTGGATACATGTCCAGGATGTTCCGCTTACCGGTTTGACCGCCACGCAGCTTTCTCCATTGTTATCACTGTCATAGTAATGAAATTCATGTGCACGGACAGGTTTTCCCGCCAGGAAATGGGACGTCTGTTCCGTCACATTCACATAGCCAAAACGTACAAGTTTTCCCCGGTTATGACAGTTGCCCGTTATGACCCCTGCCATCGGCCAGTTTTCTCCTTCTTCATCCGTCATAGATTCATGCAGATACATAAATCCACCGCACTCTGCCACGGACGGCATACCATTTTCAATTGCCTCCCGGATGGAATTGCGCATGGAGACATTTTCTGAAAGCTGCCGGGCACACAACTCCGGATAGCCTCCTCCCAGAAGAAGCGCATCCGCTTCCTCTGGAATTTTTTCCTGTGCAAGCGGTGAAAACCAGACGAGTTTTCCACCATACGCTTCCAGAAGACGCAGGTTATCCTCATAATAAAAACAAAATGCCTCATCTTTTGCAACTGCAATAACCGGACATTCCTCCTGCTGTTTTTTCTTTTTCTGTAAAACCCCTTTATCTTTTCCCGGTTCCTGTAATTTAGGCAGTTTCGTTTTTCCGTCCCGAAACGCATGTAAAAGTGCCCAGCTTTGCAACAGCTGCAGCATCCGATCCAGATCTGCGGTCTCTTCCAGTTTTTCCGCAGCCTGATTGACCTGCTTGCGCAGACCTTCCATTTCCTGTGGCATTTTCAAACCCAGATGCCGGCTCTCCAGATGCAGACTTTTCTGTACCGGAAAGCATCCCAGCACCGGAAGCCCCAGTTCTTCCTCAATCACTGGTGTCATTGTCCTGCAGAATCCCTCCGATGTCCGGTTTAATATCACACCAATGATCCGGTGATCCCTGTCATACTGTAATATCCCTGCCAGAAGTGCGGCTGCGCGTTTTTTGGGCTCGCCAGCACCGCAGGCCAGAGGGGCCTGTCACAGTACCTTGCGGCGCTGCGTGCGGCCGTGGAGGCGTCTGCGCGGCGCTGTGGCGCGCTCTGTGTGCGTCTGGCGGTGCAGGCCGGGCTCGGTGTCGGGTGCGGCCGTGGACGCGCTGTGCGGCGTTCTGGTGGGCTCTGGCTTAGAGGCCGAGTGCTCGCTTCATGTGGTGCTCGAGGCGCTTGCTGGTCTCGGTGTTGAGCCGGAGCATGATGGCCTCGTTGGTGCGGTCGCTGGTTATCATCTGCGGCACCGAGATTGTGGTCAGCTTCTTGATGTCGGTGCGGGTCTTGCTCATTCGCTGGAATGGGATCCAGCTCGTGCCGTCGCTCTTGGTGTTGCCTGTCCCCATGAGAATATTGTGCGATCGCTGCGAGAACGGGCCGCCCGGGGTACGGGTGTTCAGATAGCGGCCGATTACCTTCTTCTGTCCCTTGAGCACCGACGCCTTCAGCGTGTAGCTCTTACCGCGGGGCGGGGCCTTCGGTGTCATGCCGAAGTGCACAGGGGTCAGGAGCCTGCCCTTGTAGGTGATGGCGAGCTCCTCGATGGTCTCGCCGGTGATCTGGATGCTGCCGGCCATCTTCTTCGGCTTTCCGCTGCCCGATGGCGTGATCTCCGACTTCTTGATGTTGTAGACGGCCGTGACCTCCTGAGCGATCCAGCCCGGGGCTCTGGCCTTGACGTCCTTGATGGTGTTGCTGATGGCCTTCTTGCCGCCGTTCTCGATTGCCTCGAGGTCAGCGACGAGCTGTTGCAGGTTGCTGAGCTGCGCCGAGATGCTGTTCTGCGGCATGGCCGTCGCCTCCTTCCTATACGCAAAAAGAGACCGGCGGGCGTTGGTTCGCCCGTCGGCCTCTTGCCGTCGGTTGTTATTTGGTTTTCCTCTGGTCAGCCGCTCGGAATTGTCACGGCGTTGCCCGTGTGTCCGGCGGTCTTTTGCAGGATATAGAATAGCACGGGTCGCTACTGCTTTTCAATTCCTTTTACTTCCCTTTTGTTCCTTTTACTGCGTTTTACTGCCGCAGCTCAGGCAGGGGCTCCAGCTCGTCCAGCACGGCGGCGAGGTTGAGCAGGGCGCGGCCGTGGATCTTGTATGTCCTGTTCTGGTAGGCGTCCACTCTGTCGACGTAGTCCCGCCGATCACCGAACAGGACGCCGCAGGTGCTCTCCCAGTCAGCCCGGTCGAAGTAGCGCAGCCGGATGACGGCGCGCTCGTCGGGGTCGGAGAGCTGGAGGATCAGGCCCTCGATGGCGTTGCGCTCCTGCTTCTCCTCAGCCTTGAGCCGGTCGATCTGTTCCTCGAGCTCCATTTTCCGCTCCACCATCATGCCGGTGCGGTCGGATGGTGTGCCGGATCCGCGGGGCATACCTGTCAGATCAGGGCCGGGCGGGGCGGCCATTGTCATCTCCATGCGGTCGAGACGCTCGAGCTGGTTGTCGATGTCCCGCAGCATGGCGGTGTAGGCCGCGAGCCTGTCCTTGATCCGTTGTGTGATCGGCTTCTCGCTCATTATGTCAGGGCGTCACTCCTGCTCACCTCCTTCCTCGTCAGGCTCGAAGATCGCGGCGATCTCCTCGCGCGGTAGCTCTCGGCCTTGACGGACGCAGCGCACGGTTGTCTTTCCTGTTATTCTGATGTACCTCTTGACGATCACGTCCGTGAAGGCGGGCGTCAGCTCCATGATGTAGGAGGGCTGCCCGTATGCCTCGCAGGCGGCCAGCGTCGTGCCGGAGCCGCCGAAGGGATCATAGACGCCCGTGGCGAAGTCCGTGTTGTCGACCAGCTTCTCCAGCAGCTCGACGGGCTTCTGCGTGGGGTGCAGCTCGTTCCCGGAGCGGGAGATACTCAGGACGTTGCCGTAGCCCTTGTGGCCGTCGAAGTGGGTGGCAGCCTTGGCGCCGAACAGAATGAGCTCATGCTGCGAGCGCCAGCCGACGCCCATGCCCGGCGTGCCCTTGTCCCATACGATCTCAGACTTGACGCCGAAGCCGGCAGCCTCGACGAGGTCGAACAGATATACCCACATACGCCAGTCGGTGAAGATGTAGGCGTAGAGGCAGGGGATGTCGGTGAGTGCGCCGCGGATCAGGTTTTGGTAGCCGCGTGTGCTGAGGATGTCGTTGGCGATCTTCGGGGCCTTGCCGTTCTTTCTCTCGGTGCCGATGCTGCCGGTCGACTTCTGCGACTCCTTGCTGCCGCCCGAGCAGTAGGGCGGGTCGGTCAGCAGGATCTCGGGCTTGTTGCCGTCGAGCAGCAGGGCGCGATCCTCCGGCCGGGTGCAGTCTCCGCAGAGGACTCGGTGCCGGCCGAGGATCCAGAGGTCGCCGTACTGTGTGACCGGCGCGGCCGGGGCCGGGATCTCGGCGTCGGGGTCGCTGCTCGGCTCCTTGGTGTGCAGCGCCTCAGAGAGGGCCGTCACGATGTTGCCGTAGTCGTCCTCGGTGTAGCCGCTGAGCATGAACGGGATCTCGCCGGTGTCGATGTCGGCAAAAACCTCGGCGAGCATCTTGTTGTCAGTGGTGGCGAGCTCCGCGATGCGGTTGTCTGCCGTCAGATCGGCCAGAAAATCGCTTTTTCTTATAGAAATACAAACTTTTTCGATGCAAAAGTGTTGAATAACATAATTTTGTGTATCTTTGCAAGCGATAAGAAACACAAACATTCACATCGGAATGTGTGGGTGCGGTTAACGTTTAACTAAAAGCAAATTGAAAATGTTGAAAGAAAAAGCAGGTGCTTTGGCCGGACAAATCTGGGAAGCATTGAATGGAACTGAAGGTTTGACACAAAAACAAATCAAGAAAGCAACCAAACTGAAAGCTGACAAGGATTTCTTCCTGGGGCTGGGCTGGCTGCTGAGAGAAGATAAGGTCGTTACTTCTGAAGTGGAAGGCGAGATCTTTGTAAAATTGGTGTAAGAAGAAGATTTTAAACTCATAAAAAAATGCGTTGGCACATCGTTTGGTATGTTGTCAACGCATTTTTTTTGTATTATAGTAATAATATGAATCATCTTTTTGAATAGTATTCATATTATTACTATATTTGCAGGGTAATTAAGTCCAAAACGTTATGAGTTACAAATCAGTGAAAGACGTTGTAACGATGTTGCTGGAAAACGGTTTTGTATTGAAGAGTCAGAAGGGTAGCCACATGAAATTTGAGAAGGATGGCATGATTGTTATCGTACCGGATCACAACAGCAAAGGCGTTGAGAAAGGCACTTATTACAGCATTCTGAGACAAGCGGGGTTAAAGTAGCCCCCCTTGTTCTCTTGATATTTTAGGACAGGAGGCAATATGAAAACAGTGGAAGTGATTGTAGAACACGCAGGAAAGAACTTGAGTGCTTATATCGAAGGTGCTCCCGTTATTACCGTAGGCAATGACATGAAGGAGATTGAGGATAACATGAAGGAGGCAATAGAGTTGTATCTGGAAGATAATCCGAATCCTTGTGAAGTCTTGTCGGGAGAGTTTGAATTGAAATTTAAGATAGATGCCGCTACTTTTATCAACTATTATAGCAGCATCTTCACCAAGGCTGCTTTGAGCCGGATTACCGGAATCAATGAACGCCAGTTGTGGCATTATGCAGCCGGAGTGCATAAACCTCGCAGGCGGCAGTTGGAAAAGATCCAGAAAGGCATACAGTCTTTGAGCAGGGAATTGTCTGCTATAAATTTATTGTAGTCTTTAAAATCTTGTTCTTTTTGCGTATCTTTGCGCCCGAAAAGCAAGAAACTTGTTTGTTTTTAAATAGATAGCTGTTAAAGATGAAGAATATCCGTAATTTTTGCATTATAGCATGCATCACGCCATGGAACTATCCGCTCGGACAAGTCGTGCAGAAAATCATCCCGGCGCTTTTGATGGGCAATACGGTCGTGCTTAAACCCAGCCAGCACACACCTCTGACAGCCTATCTGCTCGTGGATTCCCTTGATCGCGCCGGATTCCCGGCCGGAACCGTCAATCTGATCACGGGACGCGGATCAAAACTGGGCGACACGCTTGCCACACACCCGCTCGTCGACATGATCTCCTTTACCGG
>OGWV01001567.1_pt1 | contig 14257 bp, 15 predicted proteins | sample 1576081 | NCBI WGS metagenome assembly OGWV01 (sample SAMEA3541541, study PRJEB24748) | human gut metagenome | biome: human gut; feature: human-associated habitat; material: faeces | place: China | collected 2012 | reverse complement strand
GCACAGAGGGTGATGAGGAACAGTGGAATTTATGCGGTTCGCTTTGCACTGTAAGTGATGTGATCGTAAAGCTTTTTCCATTGAAAAAACCACAGATTAGTGATATGCTCATATTTGAACGTGTAGGTGCATATTCCGTGACAGAGGGAATTTATTTATTCCTGAGCAGACCGATGCCAAGAATTTATTTCTGGCATAAGGGAAATCTTACTTTGGTTCGGGAGGCATTACACACAGATGAATTTAATTCGGAAAGAGAGGAAATGAAAAATGGACAAATTAATTGAAATTCTTGAGGAAATCCAGCCAGATGCGGATTATGAAACCTGTGAGACACTGATCGATGATGGGATTCTTGATTCCTTCGCAATTTTATCTATTGTCAGCGAGCTTCAGGACGAATTTGATATCACCATTACACCGGCTGATATCGTACCGGAGAACTTTAACTCCGCAGATATTTCCGCTGTTTATGGCGCAGCGCACGCGGAGCCACTTTAAATGAACGATCACTCTTTTTTGGCTTTCTTTTTCTTCTTTGCTGCCTTTTCCTCCGGCTTGTTTTTCATCAGCCTGCCGAGGGATGCGGCAGTGTATACGCAGAAGCAGCCCACCACCACGATCAGCACGACGGCGCTTGCGTCCAGCGCCACGGTGCCGGCGCGGACAGCGGCCAGATACAGTGCCAGCAGCACCACGCCGCCGCCCAGCCACAGGCTGCTGCTGTTCACCTGCTTTTGCCACTCCTGCTGCGGCGTGAGCGGATGCTGCTGCGCCTTGCCCTGCCGGGCCTTCTTTTTCCAGATGTTATCACTTTGAAACGGATTCATGTTCCGGTGGCTCCTTCCCTGTCTTTTTCTTTAAGGGTATTATACGCCGCAAGATGGGATGATGTCCAGAAAGAAGTGAATTTTTCACCACTTGCATCCCACATTTGTGCAGAACGACCAAAACCGGCCCGAAATATCGGCTATTCGCCAATTTACTTTTTGCGGGCCGAAGAGTAATCTAATGGTAGGATGTAAAGACGGACAAGCTGTTGAGATTGAACTAAAGGTAGGATGTAGCAAAGAACCTTTGCTGCGGGCTTGTCCGGCACGAGAACGCGAAAAACAAAAGGAGGCTTTTCCGTTATGAAGGTAGGTCTGATCTATACCAGCACCACCCCGGAACTGATCGAACTGGTGGAGCAGGAAGTCAAAAAGCAGCTGGGCGATGATGTGGAGCTGTACAGCCTGCAGGACCCCAGCATTCTGGCAGATGTCCGCGCGGCAGGCTATGTGACCACTGCACCGGCAGCACGCCTGATCGGCATGTATATGAAAGCCGCTGAGGAAGGCGTGGATGCCATGCTGAACCTGTGCAGCAGCGTGGGCGAAGTTGCCGACAGTGTACAGGATGTGGCAAAGTACATTGGTGTGCCCATCGTCCGCGTGGACGAGGAGATGTGCCGCGAGGCTGTCCGCAAGGGCCAGCGCATCGGCGTGATGGCTACCCTGCCCACCACGCTGGAACCCACCAAGGGCACCATCCTGCGCATGGCCCGCGAGTGCAACAGACACGTGGAACTGGTGGACTGTCTGGTGGATGGCGCATTCGGTCTGGATCAGGACCAGTTCAAGGCCCGCATGACCGAGATGGCCGGAACCATTGCCGACAGGGTGGATGTGATCGTGTTTGCACAGGGCAGCATGGCCTACTGCGAACAGTACATCGCCGATAAGTTTGGCAAGGTGGTTCTCAGCAGCCCCCGCTTTGGTGCAGCCGAGCTGAAAAAGGCGCTGGAAAAGAAAGGCACCATTTGAAACAGGAACAAGAGCCGGAGTACGAGACCGGCTCAGGAGAAGATAATTTTTTGAAGGAGAATTCTTATGAAAAAGATGATTTCCCGTCGTGACTTCCTGAAGGTGGCCGGTATTTCCGCTGCCGCTCTGAGTCTGGCTGCCTGCGGCGGCTCCGGCACCAGCACAGCTGCTTCCACTGCCTCTACTGCAGCTTCCACCGGTTCTTCCGCTGCCGCTTCCGGCTCGGCTGTCACCCTGAAGTTGGGCTTCTCCACCAACGAAGAAGACCCCCGTGCAAAGGGCGCTAAGCAGTTTGCAGAGGAAGTTGCCGAAAAGACCGGCGGCGCTGTGGAAGTTCAGCTGTACCCCTCCGGTCAGCTGGGCGGCGATGCCGACCTGATCAACTCTATCGCTCTGGATTCCGGCACGGTGGATATCATCATCACCGATGCCTCCAACTTCGCCACCTACGATGCAAAGATGGGCATTTCCGCACTGCCGTTCCAGTTCGAGACCTTCGACGATGCATGGGCATTCATGGACAGCGACATCGAGGCTGCCGCTGAGGAAGGCCTGCTGAGCCAGAATATGCGTGTGCTGGCCCACTACTGCAACGGCTTCCGCTGCGTGACCAACTCCAAGGGCCCCATCAACAGCCCTGCCGACATGAACGGCCTGCTGATCCGCACCCCCGAGAACCCTGTCATCATGGCTACCATGACCGCTCTGGGTGCCAACCCCCAGCCGCTGAGCTTCTCTGAGCTGTATCAGGCTCTGCAGCAGAAGACCTACGATGCACAGGAGAACCCCATCCCCGTTATCTACAACAATAACCTCTACGAAGTTCAGGAGTACCTGAGCATCACCAACCACATCTACTCCGGCATGTGCTTTACCATTGCCGAGAGCAGCTGGAACAAGCTGAGCGCTGACCAGCAGCAGATCGTTTCCGACGCTGCAAAGGCATCTGCCGATTACGACCGTGAGCTGAACGAGCAGCAGACCAACGATTTGGTCTCCGCTCTGGAAGAGAAGGGCATGAAGATCAACAGCCCGGAACTGGCTCCGTTTGCAGCTGCGACCGAAAAGGTCCTGACAGACAACGCTGATACCTACGGCGACCTGCTGGATCAGCTGAAGGCATGGAAAGAAGCCCGCTGAGATCACTGACCAGAAAACCTTGAAATAAAACCGAAGCAAAGGGACGAGGGGGCGTGCCCTTCGTCCCTTTGCATTTTATCTGAATCGCACTTGAAAAGGAGTTTGTACTGTGAAAAAACTGCAAACCACTCTGGACAAGATCACCACCCTCATTTCCGCCATTCTCTGCGCAGCTATGATGGTAATTCTGTTCGCAAACGTTGTGCTGCGCCTGATCCCCGGCATCGGCGGCTTCAAGTGGTACATGGAGAGCAGCCAGTATCTGAACGTCTGGTCCATGCTCATTGCCTGCATCGGCATCAACGCCATGGGCACCAACCTCCGCGTGGAAGTGGTGGATTCCATCCTCGGTAAGACCCCGCTGGGCAAAAAGATCGTTGTCATCATCCGTGATGTGTTCATCATCCTGTTCTACGTCATGGTCACCTACGGCGGCTACCAGCTGTGCACCCGCGCAAAGCAGGCCGTTTCCACCATGCCGCAGTTCACCATGGGTCAGGTGTACACCATCTTCCCCATTGCCGGTGTGCTGTGCATCCTGTCCGCCGTTCTCAACCTGATCGTTGAACTGACCGCAAAACCGGAAGGGGGCAAATCCAAATGATCGCATGGCTGCTGATCTCATTCTTCGTTCTGCTGTTCCTTGGTGTGCCCATCGCCATGAGTCTGGGCCTGTCCGCCATCGGCGGCATCCTGTTTCTGGGCGGCGGCAGCACCGTCACCATTGCCCAGCGCATGTTTGAGGGCATGAACAGCTTTGCACTGCTGGCCATCCCTCTGTACACCTTTGCCGGCTTCACCATGTCCAAGGGCGGTATTTCCAAGCGCCTGATGGACTTCTGTTACTCCATCGTCGGCCACATCTACGGCGGTCTGGCTCACGTGAACGTGCTTTCCAGCATGATCTTTGCGGGCATCTCCGGTTCCGCTGTTGCCGATACCGCAGGCGTTTCCGGTATGTTCATGCCGGAAATGGTGCGCAAGGGCTACTCCAAGAACTTTACCGTTGCCGTTACCGCCATTTCCTCCACCATCGGCATCATCATTCCTCCGTCCATCCCCATGGTGGTCATTGCCGGTATCTGCGGCATTTCCACCGGTAAGCTGTTCCTCGGCGGCATCATCCCCGGCGTCCTGTGCGGTCTGGCACAGATGATCGTCAGCTATTTCATGGCCAAGAAGGAAGGCGTGCCCAAGGAGCCGGGCCACTTCACCATCGGCCCCGTGCTGCATGGCCTGTGGGAGAGCTGGCCCGCCCTGCTCATGCCCATCATCATCGTGGGCACCATCACCATGGGCATCGTCAGCCCCACCGAGGCAGGCGTGATCGCTGTTGTTTACGGTCTGTTTGCCGGCGGCATCATCTACCGCGAACTCAAGTGGGAGGACATCAAGTTTGCCTTTGCAGAGACCGTCCGCACCAGCGGCCGTATCTTCATCGTTATCGGCGCTGCAAAACTGTACACCGTCATGCTGACCACCGCAGGCTTTGATAAGTGGGTGGCCAAGACCATGCTGGGCTTCTCCACCAACCCCACTGTCATTCTCATCATGATCCTGCTGATCTTCTTCATCGTCACCATGTTCATGGAGTCCATCGCAACGCTGACCCTGTTCATGCCCATCCTGTATCCCATTGCTCTGGGTGTGGGCATCGACCCCATCGTGCTCAGCGTCCTGATCACCGTGGTCATCGGTGTTGGTCTGGTCACTCCTCCGGTGGGCATGTGCATTTACGTTGCCTGCGATCTGATGGATGTTACGGTCGGCGAGGTGTTCCCCACATTGGTGCCGTTTATTGCAGCTACCTTCGTCTGCATCGCGCTGATGGTCGCCTTCCCCCAGCTGATCCTGCTGCCCACCTATTTGATGGCGTAACCGTTGCGTCCGCTTTTCAGATATGGTAAAATAGTGGTGGAAGTTCAACGTGTGATGTTTGGAGGCTTTCTGCCGCAGAACGTTCCACGTTGAACGACCCCGAATATCCACAAAACCGGATTTGGAGGCGGAACTATGTCAATGGAACATCCTGAAAAACAGAAGAATGCGGTAAAGTCTGTAGTCGATCAGGTCATGGATGGGATCATCTCCCAGATCATCGACGGCACCCTGCATCCGGGCGACAAGCTGCCTACCGAAATGGAACTGTGCAAGCAGTTCGGCGCGGGCCGCAACTCGGTGCGGGAAGCTGTGAAAAAGCTGCAGGCCTACGGCATCCTGTACATCAAGCGTGCCGACGGCACCTTTGTGAGCGAAAACTACAACCAGAAAATGCTGGACCCGATGCTGTACAGCATCATCCTGCAGAAGAACAGCTGGCAGGAATTTGTGGAACTGCGCTCCGTCATCGATATCGGTACGCTGAATATTATCATTCAGCGCAAGGATATCGCATCCTTTCTGCCGGACCTGTACCGCACCTTCGGCGAGCTTTCTGCCGAAATGCACTCGCCGGAGCCTTCGGTGGATAAGGTGCTGGAGCTGGACAGCCGGTTCCACACCCAGATCGCCAATGCGGCCCAGAACCCCATGCTGGCCACCATCACCGAGTACATCACCCGGCTGACGCTGCCCAGCCGTCTGGAGACCACCCGCAAGGTGCTTGCCAAGGGCGAAGCGGAGATCGAGCGGTTCGTAGAGCTGCACCGCCAGCTGCTCAGCGTGATCGAGCGCAGGCAGGTGGACGAGATCGCCGCTACAGTGCAGGATCACTACATCTTCTGGAAGAAGTAAGCATACAGGCCTCCTGCCTGCCGTAAAAGGCGGGCAGGGGACGGTGAGTTTACAAGATAGGATGTTTGTGCTAAAATAGCGTTAGCATCCTTTGTTAAGCTTCTCCAATGCGACATGCAAGGAGTGTTCATCCAATGAAAAAAATCATGATCTCCGTGGCCCCCGTTGCGGCCACAGACATTCTCATCAATCCGCGGGCCATTGCCCGGGATGTGTATGAGTGCTACAAAAACGGCGCGTCCATGGTGCATCTGCACTGCCGCGACCTGAACGGAAACCTCACCCCGGATCTGAGCCTGCTGGAAGAAACGGTGGCCTACATCCGCGAGATGTGCGACATCGTGGTGGAGATCTCCACCGGCGGCGTGTCCAACCTGACCATTGAGGAACGTGTGCAGCCCTGCTACCCCTCCTGGGTGGAAGCCAACAGCCTGAATGTCGGCTCGGTGAATCTGGGCGCCTCGGTGTACCAGAACCCCATCAAGGATGTGGAGTACTGCGTCAAGACCATCATGGACAACAAGAAGATCCCGGAGACCGAGGTCTTTGAGCTGGGCATGATCAACACCGTGCGGGAACTGAACGACAAGTTCCACTTTGTAAAACCCATCCTGTTTGCACTGGTGTTCGGCCATGGCGGCGAGATGCCTGCCACGGTGCCGGCCCTGCGCCACATGATCCAGGCGCTGGAAGAGAACTTCCCCAACGGCGACTACCTGTGGGGCTACACGCAGGCCCACCGCGAGGACTGGGAAATGGTCAAGACTGCGCTGGATATGGGCGCTTCCACCGTGCGCATCGGCTTTGAGGATTCGGACATGATCGCGCCGGGTGTCCATGTGGACAACAACGCAGCGCTGATCGCAAAGGTGTCGGACATCGTAAAGTCCAAGGGCATGATGCCCATGACTCCCGACGAGGTGCGCGCCATGCTCAAGATCCCGCCGCTGCGCCGTTAAAAAGGAGGAAAGAAACGTATGGTGATTCAAGGCGTTACTTACCTCTCAGACTTTGAGGCAAAAAAAGCCATCATGGAAATGGCCCGTCGGCTGGAAGCCAAGGGCTGGCTGGTGGCCGGTGACGGCAGCATGAGCGTCCGCGTCGGCCCGCAGGCCGTGTGGGTGACCGTTGCCGGTGCCGACAAGGCCGCGCTCACGCAGGATATGCTGGTGCGCGTGGATATGAATGGCAAGGCGATGCTCAGCGCAAAGCCCAAGCCCCTGCCCGAAGACCTGCCCATCCATCTGAAAATCTATCAGGAAAACGAGAACGCCCAGTGCGTGATGCACACCTATCCGGCCTGCGCGGCTGTGATGGGGATGCAGGGCCAGACCGTGCAGCCTGCAGCGTTCAGCCCCGCAGTGCGGGCGCTGGGACGGGTGCAGCTGCTGCCCGCCCAGAATGTGGACGCACAGGCACAGGCTGTCAGCCTGTTGTGCCGCACCGATAAGGCTGTCCTGCTGGAAAATGACGGCTGCCTGACCTGGGGCAAGACCCCGGCAGATGCGGCCCATCTGGTGGAAGCACTGGATTACTACGCAGCCGTCACCGCAAAGCTGGGCTGCGCAGGCTGCTCCAAATGCGGCAGCTGCGGCGGTCACTGCACCGGCTGCAGCAAGTGCAGCGCACCTGCTGTGCAGCCCATGGCTCAGCCCGCTGCACAGCCTGTGGCAATGGCAGTACCCTCCGCACAGCCTGCCCAGCCGGTGAGCCTGCCGGGCGTTACCGGGCTGATCCAGCCGGGCATGGCGCTGCCCACCCTGCCCAAACAGCAGGCGGCTCCTGCCCCGGTGCCCGCCGCACAGCCTGCGGCAGTCCCTGCAATGGAAGCGGCCCCGGCCGCACCGAAGTCCGCAAATGCCCGCGATGCCGCAATGGCCGAGGTCATCCGCCGGACGCTGAAGAGCTTTCAATAACAAAAAGTTTCGTTTGATCCAACGGATATGACCTTTACGGAAAGGAACGAAAACCATGGATATCAGTTCGCAGGAAATTGAAGCGATCGTCAAGCAGGTGCTTGCCGGTATGGGCGGTGCACAGACAAGCGCCGCCCCTGCAGCCTATACCGCTGCACCCGGCGGTGCAGCAGGCGACCGCGGCGTGTTCGAGAATGTAGACGATGCAGTGGAAGCTGCATGGAAGGCCCAGCGCGACTGGGTGGCCAACTACAAGATCGAGGACCGCCAGCGCATCATTGAAGCCATCCGCCGCTGTGCCCGGGCACATGTGGAGGAGTGGTGCCACAAGATCGTGGAAGAGACCGGCATGGGCCGCTATGAGGACAAGGTGGAAAAACATCTGGCTGTCATCAACAAGACCCCCGGCCCCGAATGCCTGACCACCGAAGCCAAGAGCGGTGACGCGGGCCTGATGCTGGAAGAGTACGCACCCTTTGGTGTGATCTGCTCCATCACCCCCACCACCAACCCTACCGAGACCATCATCAACAACACCATCAGCATGATCGCAGGCGGCAACACCGTGGTGTTCAACGTGCACCCCCGCGCAAAGCGGGTGTCTGCCGACTGCCTGCAGGCGCTGAATACCGCCATCATCGAGGCGGGCGGCCCTGCAAACCTCATTACCATGACCCGTGAGCCGACCATGGAGAATGTGGACAAGATGGCCGCAAACCCCAAGATCCGCCTGATGGCAGGCACCGGTGGCATGGGCATGGTGAACGCCCTGCTGCGCAGCGGCAAAAAGTGCATCGGTGCCGGTGCAGGCAACCCGCCCGTCATCGTGGACGAGACCGCAGACATCGAGCTGGCAGGCCGCAAGATCTACGAAGGCGCTTCGTTCGATAACAACATCCTCTGCTTTGCAGAGAAGGAAGTGTTCGCCGTGAACACCGCCTACGACGGCCTGCTGCACGAGCTGCAGAAGCAGGGTGCCTACCTGCTGAACAAGGCCCAGACCGAACAGCTGGTGAACATCGTGCTGCAGCCCAAGAAGGGCGGCGGCCACGAGGTGAACAAAAAGTGGGTGGGCAAGGATGCCGCCCGCATTCTGGAGACCATCGGCGTGCATGTGCCGGATACTTGCCGCCTTGCCATCTGCGAGGTGCCTGCCGACCATCCGTTCGTTCTGGTGGAGCAGATGATGCCGGTGCTGCCCATCGTGCGCTGCCAGAGCTTTGAACAGGCAGTGGAAGATGCCGTGGTGGCCGAGCACGGCAACCGCCACACCGCTTCCATCTTCTCCAAGGATGTGGACCACATGACCCGCTTTGCCCGGGTCATTGAGACCACTATCTACGTAAAGAACAGCGCCACCAAGGCCGGTGTTGGCATTGGCGGCGAGGGCCACTGCACCATGACCATTGCCGGCCCCACCGGCGAGGGCATCACCTGCGCAAAGAGCTTCTGCCGCCGCCGCCGCTGCATGCTGGCCGAGGGCGGGCTGCGCATCATCTGAGTTTTTGAAGGACGAAACCATCACATACAATTTTTTCAGTGTTCTGACAGGAGGAACAACTTATGAAAGCTCTGGGTTTTATCGAGACGAAGGGTCTGGTTGGCAACATCGACGCTACCGATGCAATGCTGAAGGCTGCTGATGTTGAGTTCATTGGTTCCGACACCATCGGTGCCGGTCTGACCACCGTGATCGTTACCGGCGAGGTGGGCGCTGTCAAGGCTGCTACCGAGGCTGGCGAAGAGGCTGCTTCCCGCGTGGGTGAGCTGTTCTGCGTCAACGTCATTGCACGTCCTCACGCAGATCTGGCCCGCATCATGCCCGCCAAGGGCCCCGCGACCGGCAAGTCCGGCCTGCCCGCAGGCGAGCAGGTGCCGCTGGATGCCGCTCTGGGCATGATCGAGACCAACGGCCTGACCGCTTCCATCGAGGCAGCCGATGCCATGCTGAAGAGCGCAGATGTCTCTCTGGTGGGTCAGGAGAAGATCGGCGCAGGCCTTGTTACCGTGTTCGTGCAGGGCGACGTTGGCGCTGTGAAGGCTGCTGTTGAGGCAGGCCAGACCGCTGCTTCCCGCATTGGCGAAGTGGTCAGCGCACTGGTCATTCCCCGCCCGCACGCAAGCGTGTCCGAGTGCATGCCTGAGCTGCGCTGAGAACTGCGCTGACGCTGCATAAGAAAGGAGCGCTGTGCCTTGGTTTACCATGACATCAGTCAGGAACAGCTGCTGCTCCTGATCACGCAGGCCGTGCAGGCAGAGCTGCAAAAGCGCAGCCGTCAGGTGCCGGTAGGCATCTCGGTGCGGCACATCCACCTTACCCGCGATGATGTGGACACGCTGTTCGGCTATGGCTACCAGCTCACCCCCAAAAAGGCGCTGAGCCAGCCCGGCCAGTTTGCCTGCGAGGAATGTCTGGACATCATCGGCCCCAAGGGCGAACTGAAGCATGTCCGCATCCTTGGCCCGGAGCGCAGTGCCACTCAGATCGAGCTGGCGCAGACCGACTGCCGCAACATCGGCATCAAAGCGCCGGTGCGCTCCAGCGGGGATACAAAGGGTACGCCGGGCGTGACCCTGCGCGGCCCCAATGGCACCCTGACCGTGCCGGTCCGCAACATAGTCAGGGTTCCTTCTTTTGTTAACGAAAAAACGTGCAACAACCTTGAAATCACTTTTAAACATTTCAAGCTGTTCATCCGTCAGCCATGCGATTTCAAAAACCTCCATTTTGTAGTCATTGACATATGGATCGAGTTCTTTTGGGATATTCATCAATGACTTGATATTTCTCTCCTTGCACCAGTGCTTTTCACCAAAATACAATACAATGGTAACAACTGGAGCAATTGAAGCTGCATTCGCCTGCAGCTGGCTTTTGTAGCTTGCACCATCATATCCAATCAGACGGAACGGCATTTTCTTTTCTACTGCCGTCTGGTTCTCAATGCCTATGATAGCAAGCTGCACATTGTACCTTTTCCACTTTTTTGCAACATCACGCTCCTGTTCATGCAACTTAGCATCCTCTCCCTTATACTGGGAATGTACGGATATGCTCTCAAGTGCTGACGGCTCGATCAGTTCCTGACCGTGAAATAAAAGAACGTTTACGATATCGGAAAATACATCATTGTAATCTTCCAGAATCTTTTCTGACATGTCTTTTTCTCCCATGTCCACTATACCTCTCTTTCCCTGCTTATGCAGTTTTTGTTATATATAAGCAGGGAAATAGTGGTTATCCCTGTTACATATCAGGGATAACCCTATATCCCGCAGAAAAACAACCACGGTAAAAATAAAAAATCACACATCCGGAAGGACGTAAAAAACAAAATAATATATTTACCTATATTATAACAAATTTTGATAAATATACAACAAATTTCAGAGACAATGACTCCACCAACGCATATATAGATGTCAGCGATCTTCCACAACATCAGGTAGCCCATTTACAAACTCTCGCTCGTGACTTGCGGGATCTTAACGTAAAAAAAGCGTGTGAAAAAACTTTTGTTTTTCACACGCCTTTTTGTTTATCTATAGTTTTTAAACCATCCTATGACTATGACTCCGTTTCCCCAGTCGCTGCCTCCATGACAGATTCCACCGACACCACTTCCGGTCCGGCTGTAAATGCTTCCTCTGCATCGGCTGCTTCCATCGGGTCCTCATGCTCTTTCTTTTCCTCATCTTCCCAGAGCGAATCATACTTTTTGCGTTTTTCCAATCGCGCAATCATTCCGGCGTTTTTTGCCATAATATAGAGATCCTTATCATATTCCATCAGTTTCTTCTCATCCTGCATCGGCACCTGATCTCCATGCATCAGGCGTCTTGCCACGGTCATGATCTTTCCCATTTCCTCCCCATAATCTTTTGCGGCCTCGCCCTGCTGCTTTGCCACAACACTGTTAAACTTACCTTCCCATTGCGCCACAAGCTGATTTACATAATTCTGATACTCGTCCTGTTTCTCCGCAACCGCATTATATTTCAGTTCCAGTGTAGCAGCTTCATCCGCATACCGTGTTTTTCCATCCGGCGTACTTTCCATCCGCTCCTTTAACTCTTCCCGCTGCTTCGACAGTTTGAATTTCTGCTCGTTATATGATTTCAGAACAGAACTGTAAATTCCCCTTGCCTCTCCTGTTTTCATAATATTTCCTCCGTGAAATGCATCCATCCATTGTTTCCTTACATTTCATATATCGGACTATTCACGCGATTCTTTATTTATATTCTACTCTTCCCGCCATTCTTTTAGTGCAGCAGAAAGCTTTCTGTCAATATCTATTCTGGTTGCTTCACACGCATCAGGGTATTCTTTTGCCGCTCTGAATATAAAGTGCAGCACAAATTTAAGTCCTACCGGCAAAGCCATACGAAGCAAAGATTCCGGCAGTACAAAATGCGTTCCATGTTCATACACAAACGGCATATAAGCAAGGGGCTTTCCCTTCCAGGAGAGTGTTGAAGCACCCGGAACCGGCCATTCCCTGCATCCATCTTTTTTCCCCTGTTCAAATCCCTGCCATACAAAATCACTTGGTGTAAGACCAAATGTTAATGTAATATCCGGAAAATACGAAGCCGCAACAAGCGAATCCATACCGGCCGTACTCATTCCCATAATTCCGATTTTCCGGTTACCATTTTTCTTCAGCCATTGAATGGCTGCCCCAATTCTCTCCAACGGATAATTTACATGACTATAATTTTTCTTTCCGGGAGACATGCAAAGCGCATTCACACCATTTTTGTGTAACCATTTTGCACCGCACTTTGCCATATAATCATTCGGATCATCTCCAAATAATCCAATCACTGCACAATCTGAACGATTTTGACTTTCATAATAAGTTCCGTAGAACCCATCTTTTTCGGTTTCAAAAAACAGCTTTTTCATAGTTTTTCCCTCGACTTGATCTCAACGCTTATCGTTCCTGTCAATGTCAAGTTAGCATACGCTAACCGTGCTGTCAACTTTTAACTTCCTATGAATCCGTATTTGACGACATAATTTAATTGCCAGAAGTAACAAGTTTTCCATCCGACAAATGCATGATCTTCTTACAGCGGTCCGCCACAGATTGATCATGTGTAATAACCATAATGCTAATCCCCATTTCTTCATTCAGCATCTTTAAAATATCCATAACTTCGTCTCCTGTTTTCTTGTCCAGATTTCCGGTTGGTTCATCACAAAACAGAATTTTAGGATCATTTATCATTGCTCTGGCAATTGCCACCCTCTGCTGCTGACCTCCCGACAATTGATCAGGCATAAAATTTTTTCGATCAATTAAGCCCAGTTGTTCCAGTAAATGATCCACCTTTTGCATATTGGCTTTTCTTTTTGCAATCTTAATTGGTAATACAACATTCTCATATACCGACAGCTCAGGTATCAAATTATATGCCTGAAAAACTGTTCCCATATGACGCAATCTCATATCCGCTAATTCATCATCGTCCATTTCATAAATATTCTTACCATCATACAGTACTTCACCACTTGTCGGGCGATCAAGTCCATTAACCAGATTCAAAATTGTTGTTTTTCCACTTCCGGATGGTCCCATAACTGCCACAAAATCTCCATCTTTCATTTCGAACGAAACATGATTTACAGCAATTACTTTGCTTTCTTCTCCTTTATTCTGATACTCTTTGTATAAATCTCTGACTTCAATCATGATCCGCTCCCCCTTAAAAGATTTCTTTTCTCATACCATCTGTTATGCTCAACCGGTTCATGTCCCTCATGGAAATTTCCAATGAAGCCAGATTCAGGATGAGCAAAATGCCAGCCGAAATCAGCATAACAATAATAACCGGCTGTTTCCACATTTCAATGTACCACGGAAATAATGCCTGCCAACAGATATGCATGGCACCATTGCTTTTCATTTCCCAGCCATTATGTCCAAGGTCAAATGCATAATGATAGGCATAGTCTTTGATCTTATCAAAAATAAAAACAGGAATAACCGATGTTGAAATTGCAATCATCGGCCAAAAAAACATTTTCCCAAGCAATCGGAATCGTATTTCTTTCTGTCGCATCCCTATTGCACGCAGGATACAGATCGTTTTTGTGTTTTTCTTAATGGCATAAGTGTAGGAATTAATCATTCCAAGAATTCCCACAATAACAATCAGAATAATAACAGAGATAAAAATTACCACGTTCGACCATTTTGCCTGTATGATTTCCTCCTTTGCCCCCTGACGTGATACCGGTTTTAAAAGAGTACTTTCTCCAGCGATTTCATAAAATAACTTTTCAAATACATCAGAATGAAATGAACTGTCTGTTTTAATATACACATCTGTGTAACCTGTATCTAATCGATTCATTTCAGGCAACGCATCTTTGCTGCAAAGAATGTTAAATTCTGGATGAACATACTCATCCGTTCCTGATTTATACACATAACTATCCGTATATAATAATTTCTTCCATTCCTTATTCTTGATAACCATAATGCCTGAAATAGTGACTTCGTTATCGACTCTCTTTCCAAAAGAATAACCTTTCAAATTCTCCATGGAACCATCGTCATACGAATACATAAAAGATGGTTTTCTGTCTTTGGGCATCGTATTTCTGGAAAAATCATATTGTTCATATTCATTCTCTTCAATACAGGTGTC
>OGWV01001563.1_pt1 | contig 14265 bp, 11 predicted proteins | sample 1576081 | NCBI WGS metagenome assembly OGWV01 (sample SAMEA3541541, study PRJEB24748) | human gut metagenome | biome: human gut; feature: human-associated habitat; material: faeces | place: China | collected 2012 | reverse complement strand
CATAACACCAGCTATGAAAAAGAAACAAGTATTAATCATTGGTGGTGGTGTAGCTGGTTGTGAAAGTGCAAGAGTTGCTGCTTTAAGAGGACACAAGGTTACATTGGTTGAAAAAAGTGACCGTCTTGGAGGTAATTTAATACCTGGTGGAATGCCTAGCTTTAAGCATTATGACCATGATTTAGTAACATGGTATGAACATCAGTTAAAATTATTAAATGTAGATGTACAATTAAATAAAGAGCTAAGTGTTGAACAAATTCGTAACAGTGATAACGATGTTATCATTACAGCTACAGGTTCTAAACCAATTGTTTTACGTCAGGAAAAGTTAAAAAAAGCAGTTGTTGCAGATGATGTTTTGATGGGGCGAGTTCATGTAGGCGATCAGGTTGTTATCATTGGTGGTGGACTTGTCGGGTGTGAAACAGGATTATGGCTTGCTCAAAAAGGTAAACAAGTCACAATTATAGAAATGCAGAAAGAAATTCTTGGAGGACCTCATGGTATGCCATTTATGAATTATTCTATGCTTACTGATTTGATGAAATATCATCATATGCAAGTATTGACCAATACAATGGTAGAGGAAGTAAAAGATGACTCTGTTACAGTGGTTCAAAATGGCATAGCATCTACATTATCTGCAGATACAGTGATTTCAGCTGTGGGATATAAATCAGAAAATACGTTATATGAAGCAATACGTGATTTAAACAAACCAGTATACAATATAGGCGATTCTAATCAGGTACATAATATTATGTATGCAATTTGGAATGCTTATGAAATTGTACGTAATATTTAAGGAGAATCATCAATATGAAAAAATATGAACATTTAATTATTCCAGATATTCAATGGGTGGATAGTCTGCCTGATCATGAAGGGTCCGTAGGAGGAAAAGGATTCCCTGTGCTCATGAATGGCGACTTAGTTCCTGAAGCAAATGCCTGGGTATGTCCAACAATGTTTCAGATTACAAAACGTCAATCAGATATCGTTGCAAGTGGTAAAGCACCAAAAGCAAATATGCATATCCATGAAGCTGATGAAATGTATTTGATATTAGGAGATAAAGGTGCCGTCACATATCGTATTACACTAGGTAACGATATTTACTTATTGGATTCTCCATGTTGTGTATATATTCCTGCACAATTACCACATGCTATAGAACCTGTGAAATATACAGAAGGATGTTATGGTGGTTCTTGTCAAATATATCTAAATCGTGATTATATTACAAAACCAGTTCCAGAAAATCCTTTACAGATGGAACATACGGAACAATTGATTGTTAGAGATATCCAATGGGTTAAGAATTTACCAGATCATGAAGGTTCTGTGGGAGATAAAGGTTTTCCGATTTTAATGAATGGAGATTTAGTACCACAGGCAAACGCCTGGTTATGTCCAACAATGTTTTTAGCAACTAAACGTCAGGTAGAGATAGTCGAAAAGAATACAGGACCAAAAGCAAATCCACATATTCATGACGATGATGAAATGTATCTGATTTTAGGGGATAAGGATAAAGTAGAATTTGAAATTGGATTAGGCGAAGATTTATATCGATTAACTTCCCCATGTTGTGTTTATATACCAGCGGGCGTTCCTCATTCTATTCGAGCAACGAAGTTCACAGAAGGATGCTATGGCGGATCATGTCAGATATATTTAAATCGTGATTATGTCACAAAACCAGTTCCAGAAAAATAGTATAAAAAGAATATTTCCATTATGATATAGAAAAAATAAGAGATTTCAAAAATGATGATTATTCATTTAAGAAACCTCTTTTTTATATTAATCTTGAATCGCAATCCAAACTTCTACAGAACCATCTTCCTTATAATGTTCAATATCTGGTGCGTTTGATTTCATCTTTCCAGTAATATATCCCTTGTTTAAAGGTTTATATTTATATTTTGGCAGCCATTTCGTGATTACCTGTGCTTCTGTTTTTCCAATAGTATCAATGGTACATGGAAATATTGCCCATGTCATTGTGGGTACTTCATACATATTTCCGCACCGAAAAAAAGCGGAATAATCTGTGCAATTTTGCACGGAAAAAAAGCGAGATAATCTGTGCATTAAAATTCGATTTTTTCTCTTATCCAATTTTCAAGCTCGTCTATATTGATTCTAACTTGTTCCATTGTATCTCTGTCTCTAATTGTTACTGCATTATCTTCTAATGTATCAAAATCTACTGTTACGCAATATGGTGTTCCAATTTCATCTTCTCTTCTATAACGTTTTCCTATTGAACCTGTTTCGTCATATTCACACATAAATTTCTTTGATAATTTTGTGTATACTTCTTCTGCTTTTTCTGATAATTTTTTAGATAGTGGAAGTACTGCTACTTTGTATGGTGCTAATGCTGGATGTAAATGTAATACCGTTCTTGTATCTCCCTCTGCAATTTCTTCTTCATCATAAGCATTACATAAAAATGCTAATGCAACTCTATCTGCTCCTAATGATGGTTCTATACAATATGGAACATATCTTTCATTTGTTTCTGGATCTAAATATGTAAAATCTTCTTTTGACATGTTCATATGATTTGTTAAATCATAATCTGTTCTATCTGCAATTCCCCATAATTCTCCCCATCCAAATGGAAACGCATATTCGATATCTGTTGTTGCTTTGCTATAAAATACTAATTCTTCTGGGCTGTGGTCTCTTAAACGAATATTTTCTTTTTTCATTCCTAGTCCTAATAACCAATCTTCACAGAATTTTTTCCAGTATTCATGCCATTCTAAGTCTGTCCCTGGTTTACAGAAAAATTCTAATTCCATCTGTTCAAATTCTCTTGTTCTAAATGTGAAGTTTCCTGGTGTTATTTCGTTTCTAAATGCTTTTCCTACTTGTGCAATTCCCATTGGTAGTTTTTTTCTTGTTGTCCTCATTACATTTTTGAAGTTTACAAAAATTCCTTGTGCAGTTTCTGGTCTTAAATAAATTTCTGCTTTTGCATCTTCTGTTACACCTTGGAATGTTTTGAACATTAAATTGAATTTACGAATTGACGTGAAATTGTGTTTTCCACATGTTGGACATGGAATATTGTTGTCATCTAGAAATTTTATCATTTCTTCATCTGACATTCCATCTGCTATCATGTCTTTTCCTTGTTCATGTGCCCATTCTTCTATTAATTTATCTGCTCTATGCCTTGTTTTACATTCTTTACAATCTATTAATGGGTCTGAGAATCCACCAACATGTCCTGATGCAACCCAAGTTTGTGGATTCATTAAGATTGCTGCATCTAGTCCAACATTATATTTACTTTCTTGAATAAATTTTTTTCTCCATAACTTTTTTACATTGTTTTTTAATTCTGCTCCTAGTGGTCCATAATCCCATGTATTTGCTAAACCTCCATAGATTTCTGAACCTGGATAAATATATCCCCTTGCTTTGCATAGATTAACTATTGTTTCCATTGACTTTACCATTTGAAATCCTCCTTCTAATGCGCTAGAAAATCAAAAAACTTCCATTCCTAGCAATAAAAAATATATTGCTAGGGACGAAAGTTCATATTCCGCGGTTCCACCCTATTTCTCAAAAACTTTTCTTACTAGTTTTTAAGCACCTTAATTCTTTTTACTCCAAAGCTCCCCTTATGCTTATCATTACTAGTATTCCACCATCACTAGCTCTCTATCCATGAATCTACATAATTTTTCTTTTTCTCCGTAACTTTTTTAATTGTTCATATTATATTCCTTTATTTTTCGATTGTCAATAAATTTATACAAAAAGCTGGAAATTTCTCAGAATATATGTTATAATATTATTTGTAATTTTTACTGCCTTTGGTAAAACAAAGGCATTGCAACTCTTTAACTTTTTCAATAAAATGCAGGAGGTATTGCAATGAAAGGAAAAGATAGTATTAAACTAGAGTATGTAGAAAAAGGCGTCGTATATCAAGGCGAAATTGACAAAAATAATTTTGTTAATCAGATGGAACACATGGTAAAATGGTATTCGGACTGCAATGAAAATGCGTCCAGGCTCTGTGTCCTGCTTCCGTCAATCGAATATATTCGGATAAACCAGGATATCATCGACACCCAAACTAACCCGTTCATCGAGTATCACACAATCGGAGATGATACTCCAAAATGTTTGAAATTCAAACATCGTTACACAATCATTTGGAGTTTCTTTGTACATCAGTGTGAAGAAGCAAAGCAAAACTCAAAGTAATATCGAATTTCCGCCCAAAAACGGATGGTGTCTATTGGCACCATCCGTTAAGCTTTTAGTGGATTAACATTTAATGTTTTATTATTTGTAAAAATAACCATACCAGGCTTTGAACTATTTGGCTTTTTTACATATTGAACTTTACAATAATCTACTGGCACATTTGAAGATTCTTTTGCTTGACTATGCTTTGCAGCAATTTCCGCCGCTTTTACTAAAATATCATCACTTATTGGCTTATCAGCTTTTAAAATTACATGGCTTCCGTGTATATCTTTTGTATGAAACCATATATCAGTTTTCTGTGCAAAAGAAAGTGTTAGCCAATCATTTTCTTTATTATTTCTGCCTACATATATTTTAAAACCATCAATTTCATATTCGATAGGTGAAAACTTATGTTTTTGAGATTTTTTAGTATTTTTATTTTTCTTTCCTTTTTTGATTTTTTCTTTAAATATTGCATTTTCTTTAATTTCTTCTGAAATTTCTTTTAATTCATCAAGTGTTATCGCACTTTCCAATTCATATTTTATACTTTCTATATAATCAATTTCTTTTTCTGTTTCTAACTTTTGCTCTGAGACAATTTTAAATGCATTTTTCAATTTTGAATATTTTTTAAAATATCTTCTTGCATTCATATTTGGCGCATATTTTACATCTAATGGTATAGTAATCAAATTATTGTTATCATAGTAATTTTCTAATTGTATACTATTAAAGTGTTCATTTGACAACCTATACAAATTGGCAGTTATAAGTTCACCATATATTTTATATTTGTCCATGTCTTTACATTCCAAAAGCTTTGAATTCATATTTTCTAAACGTTTAGTATATTTCTTAGCGGTTTCATTTACTATTCTTGAAATATTGTTTTTATAATTATTAAAATTTTCTCTAGTTTCTCTTTCAAAATAAAAGTCATCTATAAAGAAATTTAATTCGAAGTTATTGAGTTTCTGTTCTACATATTGTAATGCATAATCTGAAATTTTATCATTTTTATGGATTGGCATAAATTTTGAGTTAGAACTATTTTGAATAAGCTTTTTTATATAATTATATATTTGCTCTTTGGTTCTATTTTTTACTGCACTTTCTGCAAATGAAAAGCTAATTCCTGTGAATGTTGAAGATATAGTTTTAGCCAAATCTTGTTCTTCTATATTGGATATTTTTTCATTAAACTCATTAAAATCTTTTATTTTCTCAAACGCCAACTTATCAGATTTTGGAAAAACATATATTCTTGATGGTAAGATTTCTCTATATGAATTTCTAGAATCTATATGCCTCATAGAATCTATTATTTTTTCTTCTTGGTTTGTTAATATAACATTACTGTGTTTTCCCATTAGTTCTATTATAAGTGTTTTGGCTTCAATTTCGTTGAATTCATTTATTGTTTCTATTGAAATTTTTACTACTCTTTCTAGTCCTTGCATTGTTATTTCAGAGATTTTTCCCCCTAGTAAGTGTTTTCTTAATAACATACAAAAATTGGGTGCAACTAATGGATTTTCTTTCTGATGTGTTGTTAAATTTATTCTGCAATTATGTGAATCTATACAGATATTTAATGCGTAATTTTTCCCATTTAAATATAATCCTAATATGATTGTATTTTTATCTGGCTCATGTATTTTATCAATTTTACTTCCTATTATATTTTGTAATTCATCCACTATTGCTTTTGTTGTAATACCGTCAAATGCCATTTCATTTTCCTCCATTTCTTTTTATATAATAGCATATTTCACAAATACTGTAAACTATTATTTTAGATAATCCATTGGATTTACATATTCATTATCCTCTCTAAAACCAATATGTAAGTGGCATCCAGTTGTAGCTCCATTTGTAGGCTTTCCTGTTGCATCTTTATAATTGTTTCCTGCTACTCCATAAACATATTTGGGTCCTACATTTCCTATCACTTGTCCCTGTTTGATTTGCTGTCCAACATACACTATATAATTTGGAGAGACATGGCAATATGAAATTTTTAATTGATTACTAGTAGTTAGTGTTATTGTATATCCTCCACCTCCTAAAAAGCCTATAAATGTGATTTCTCCGTCACATGTTGCTATTAGTTTTGTTCCTTCTGGTGCAGGAATATCTGTTCCTTTGTGATATGTAGATGCTCCAGAAGTCGGTGCAGTTCTTTTTCCAAATGGCGAAGATATTGCAGTATATCCAGGTATTGGCCAAATATAATCTCCATCTTCTGTTGTTATCTGCTCTGGTAGCTGAATTCCAGGAGTTACTGCCATTGCAGGGATAAATAAACAAGAAATTATTATCACAAATATTATTATTTTTAAGATGATTTTATTCATTTTCTATCCTTTCTTGTTTTCAATAAAAAAGAAAAAGCCTAGTTTTATACAAACTAAACTTCTTCAATATTTATAATTAGTGCATCCCTAAAAGATAAATATTATGGCAGGGGTAGTAGGATTCGAACCCACACAGGCGGTTTTGGAGACCGATGTGCTACCATTGACACTATACCCCTAAATCATTACTATAATATAGTACCACAATACTTTTGTTTTGGCAATAGCTTTTTTGAATTTTTTTTACAGTTTTTTGGCAATCAATGCTTTTATTTTTATTCCTTGCTCACTAAACATTTTTTCATGTTCAGTTTCAATATTATTGTCCCAAATTGGTTCTGCATGTAAGTCATATGTCTTATCTAAAATTTTAAAACCAGATTCTTCAAAATACCCTAAACTTCCGTTAAATAAGCCATCATCATCTGTTTTAAAATATATTTCTCCATTTTCTGCTAAAAAAGTTTTGTATTTTTCAAGTTGTCTTGTATGTGTCAATCTCTTTTTTCTGTGCTTTCCCTTTGGCCAAGGGTTGCAAAAATTGATATATATTCTTTTTATATTGTCTTGCTTACCTAAAATCATTGTAATTCTTTCTATGTCAAAACGTGTTAATATCAAATTTTCTACTTCTTTATTTTGTTCTCTATATACCTGTTCTACATTTCTTTTTGCAAGACCTAACATTGCATCAACTAAATCTATTGCTATATAATTAATATCTGGATTTTGTACGGCAAGCTGTGCTATAAATTGACCCTTTCCACATCCTAATTCTAAATTTATTGGATTATTTTGATTCTTAAATTCTTTAATCCATTTGTCTTTTAGCTCCTCTGGATTATCTCTGTAAAAATCGCTTGCTTCTAATTCTGGCCTTGCCCATGTCTTAAATCTTATTCTCATCTAATTTCTCCATTCTAACACAATATTTTTCATATAATTTTTTCATACTTTCTTTTGTTAGTGTTCCTTCAATCCCTCTTTGACTTACTTCTATAAAAGTTGCCATCAAAAAATTATCTATATGCGGATTAATTAAGTTTTTTCTTTCCTTGTTAATATAATACTCCAATTGGGTGTCTTTTGTCCAGTTTTTTCCGTTATAAGTTATTCCGGCTGCTAATTCATCACATACCATTTCAACAGCATATCTATATGGCATTATCACAGTCTTTTCTGGTAATGATAGATCAGTCCAATATTGGTAGTGGTGCTTGTTTCGTCCTTTATGATGTAACCATGCTTCTGAATAACCTTTATCTTTTTTACAAACTATTATCGGGCTTTTATGACCATCAAAATATTTTACACTTTCCCAAAATTCAGTTGGTGAAAACTTTGACCAATCATGCATAAATCCTCTCCATGGTAATCCTACTTTACAACACAATTTAAAAACTAACCATTTATGGTGCATTACTAAATTTATATGTTTGATACATTTTATTAACATTTTTTCCTCCTTGCACACCTGAGATCGCTTTTTTTCCGTGCATTGCACACGTGAGATCGCTTTTTTTCCGTGCAATTTTGCATATAAAAGCATGGGACAAGATGCCCATGCTATACTTTTATTTTATGTCTTTGAAGTTTTGATTTTTCTTGTAAATTACAATTGCTGATATGATTGCTGCTGCTATTACTACAAAAAATGTAATGCTTAAACCTGCTTTTGGTAAATCTGTATTTGCTACTGTTGCATCTTTTTTGTCTCCATTTACGTTATCATTTTTTACTTCGTCTTGTTTATTCTTGTCATCTTCAATTACTAATTCATCCTTTTTTTGGCCATCATCTTTATTGTCTTTATTATCACCTGCTGTTTCATCCTTTTTCTCTATTGTTATTTTTAGAGTTGCTTTTTTATTTCCATCTTCTGTTGTAGCTGTTATTGTTGCTTCTCCTTCTTTTATTCCTTTTACTTGTCCATTGCTGTCTATGGTAGCTACTTTGTCATCACTTGATGACCATGTTACTTTTTTATTTGTTGCAGTTGTTGGTTCAACTACTGCTTTAAGTATTGTTGTTTCTCCAACTTTTATTGTTGTTTTCGTTGCCTCTATTTTTACGTTTGTTACTGCAACTGTTGATGGTGTAGTTATTGTCTTTGCTATATTGAAACTTATAGGGTTTGTTGAAGCTTCTGCATCTCCTTCTGCTTTATCCATATCACCGTCTGATGCCATTAATTCAGTAAATTTAACATCTCCTGTTCCGCTAGCATTCTCTTTTACTTTTAATACTAATTTTGCGTATACTTCTCCTTTTTTTCCAACCTTTGTCACATTAAACTTTTCTCCTGATTGACCTCCTGTTGAAAATGTAGTACTTACAAATTCAAAAAAGTCTGTATTATATTCAACCTTTCCTTCAATTGCTGCAATCGAATCATCTTTTGCATTTTTTAAATCTTTTATTGTAAATGTAAATTCAACTTCATCACCTTCTACTACTGAAGTTTTATTAGCCGTAATTTCAATTGTAGCCTCTAATTTGTTGGTTGCAGGTATTCCCTCTGCAAAAACTGTTCCCATCATAAATACTGTCATTAATAAGACTGTAACAATACTAAATAATAATTTTTTCATTTTTTTATTTTCCTTTCTCTTGTATATTTTTTTATTTTAACTGTAGTCTTGCTATAGCTGCCAATTCAACTAAATCTAACTTTCCATTCATATTGATGTCTATTGCTGATTTTTCTAAATCTGTTGGTGTAGACTGCTCTGCAAATATCTTAGATATTCTTGCTAATTCGGTAAGTGATATCTTTCCGTTTCCAGTCAAGTCTCCCCAAACAATTACAGTATAGACTTTATCGTTTTTCATCTTTACTTGGCAACCTGTTCCTATGTATGAACTATCTGAAAGCTCTGTTCCACTTTTATTTAAGATTGTATATTCCATTTCTGAATTTATACTCTTTTTAAAGTTTAAAACTGTTGTTTTTGGATAAACCTTTTTTATATTAAAGTCTGTTTCAGAAATCTTCAATGTATTTGATGTTAATACATCAGATATTCTTTTAATCTGAACTTTAACATTTATTGTCGTAACATTTCCTGCTTCATCTTCCAGTTTTACGTCTTCTGTTGTATCTTGTGAATAAACCTTGGTTAAAGTCATTGAGCCATTTGTAAGTTGTTGTGAAGTCCATCCTTCAACATCTGCGACTTTTTCATTTACTGTTATTGTAACTTCAACTTGTTCGTTTTTCTGAACTTGAGACACTTGTGCCACTGGTGCTTTTTTATCAATATTTTGAACAATTGCTGTTGCAGAACCTTCAACTCCGTATTGGTCAACATATGTAAATGTAAATTCTCCATTTTGCTCAAATGTGTATATATCTTTTCCGTCATTGTTTGTAATTTTTATTTCTCTTCTACTTTGATTAAATGATATTCTAGCAATAACATTTTGATTTGTTTTTTCAGTGTTTGATGGCTCATATGTAATTATAGCATTTAATGGTGCTGATATAGTTAACACTGTTCCTTTTGCTTTTCCACTAACTATTTCTACTTGAGCAACCTCTCCATTTAGCTTATCTGCGTCTACAATAACATTTTGTCCTGTTGAATCTAATTCACAATTTGTTAATGATAATTCATTGCTTGAATATATCTTATTTCCACTTTGTTGTGATGCCAAAAATATTTGTGGTAACACTATATTAACTTTTCCTGATGATGATTTATCTAATAGTCTTACAATCTTTTGTCCATTAACTGAAAGATTTTGCTCATTAGACATTGAAATTCTTGAAAGTACTGATACGTCTTCAATTTGATTGTTGTCCATCTTCAGATTATTTATTGTACGATGTGAAGACAATGCAGATATATTTTTTATGTTATTTCCTGTAAATTCCAACTCGTAGAATGTTTTGCCTTTCAATGGTTCTAAACTTTCAATCTTATTATTATTAAAATAGAAATATTTTAATAACTTTAAATTTGAAACAATATCTATATTTTTAATTTGATTTCCGTTTATGTTTAATGTTGTTAAATTGGTTAATACATTTAATTTAGATGTCTTATTATCATCCAAATTAGTATTTGATAATCCTAGACTTTGTAATGTTGTTATTTTTTCAATACCTTCTATATTATTTAATTTTGGATTATCTGATATATCTAAAACAACCAATTTACAATATCCTGTTTCATATAATTCATTTAAGAAATCAATATTAGTTAAGCCTGTATTAGATAAATTTAATGTTTCTAAATTTCTTAAATTTACAATTGATTTATTGTTATTATTAATATTAGAGTTACTAGCTAAATTTAATATCCTTAAACTTTCACATGCATAAAATTGTTCAATTGTGCTTACATCATTATTTTGCAAATATAATGTTTGCAAGTTTCCAAAGTTCTCCAATCCTGTTAAATCTTTTATCTTTGTATCACTTGAAGAATCTGTATGTTGTAAATTTAATTCATCGATTGAAGAAATTGCATCCCTATCAACATTGATTATCAATGGAACAGTTATGTGATATTTTAAGTTTCGTTCTGCTACCTTCGCTGTCACTACTCCTTCTATTTTCGAATACAATTGTGAATCTTTAAAGTATACAGATTCAATATAACAATTAGTGTCCCCATATTCTCCTATTTTAAAATGCAATGTACTACCATCTGTAATTCCGCCTCTTATTGTTACAGTCAAATCATCTTCCCTAGTTTTTTCATGATTAACGATTACATTATATTCCTCTGGCTCAGTATAATCTGTATTTTTTCTAACTCCATCAGAATATTCAAACTCTGTACCTGAAAAATATGCAAATTTACTTGAATCCATACTATATCTAAATATTGTTGGCATTATGATATAATGATCAACATCTATGCTTTTATCATATAAACCAAATGTAATATTTTCATTTTCTAGAAATAATTCTTTTCCATTATTATTGCTACTAGAAAATCCGTATTTACTTAATGGTTCTATGTCATAAATTGAATTATTTGATAAATCTAACCAATATAAATCTCCAGGATATTCACTAAATACACTAATATCTACAATTTTATTTCCATTCAAGTCGATTTTTCCTGCTCTTAATGAATTTTCCACATCAATTTCGTCTCCGTTTTTATTAACTAAATATTCTATATCAGAAATATTATTATCTTTTAAATCAAGTACATCTAATCCCGTTAAATCAGCTACTCCATATATACTATTTATTTCATTTGATGCTAAGTGCAATTCTTTTAGAGATTTTAATTCTTTAAAAGAATAAAAGCTTATATTGGGTCTATTTCCTAATGTTCCTATACTGCTTAAATTCAAAAATTTCAAATTACTTAAATATGGTATATTTTCATATCCATTATCTGTATATTCTGAATGTGTTTCAAATATTGCATCTATTCCACTAGAACTTACAATTCCTTTATTGTCTGAGGCATATAATTTTTCTAATTTTGATAATCTTTCAATTCCTGTTCCTTCTACTGATCCTGAAAAGGTTGTAATTCCTGTCCCTGAAACATTTAATTCATTAAGATTTGTAAAAGAAACTAGTTGTAAAAAATCTGTAAAACTTGTATTAACAGAAATGTCTAATTTAGTAATTCCATTTAAATTACTAATCTTTTCTATTGCACTAATATTATTACCTGCTAATATAAGTGTTTTTAAATTTGTAAGAGTCTTTAAATATTCTAATTGGTCTGAATTCATTTTTGTATTTGTCATATCTAATTGAGTCAAACTTGACAAATTAGATATCGCAGATAATAAATTAGTATTTATTTGATTTTCTGCTACATTTAATGAAGTGATTTTGCTTAATTGATCTAAAGAATCTGCAGATGTTACCGAATTTTTAGATAAATTCAATGTTGATATATCCTGAAAGTTCTCTAATCCTGATAAATCTGCAATTGCTGATGATGATAAATCTAATTCTGTAATTTTCGAAATGTCATTTTTTGAAATTTCAATAGTTTTTTCTACATCATTTGCATTATAATTTAGTTTTTTGGCACTCAATTGTTTTTTCATAGAATCATATAAATTAGAATCTTTGAAAGTAATGCTAGTAGGGTTAACAATATTGTTTGCACCATAAATTACTAGTGAAAAACTAACTAAGATGATAATAGCTATTGCTATAAAAAATACTTTTTTTCCTTTTGTTTTTCTCATTTTCTTATCCCCCTGTATACTACTATTTTAATTATATATAAACTTAATTTTTTTGTCAACAAAAATCGAAAAAAAATTGCACGGAAAAAAAGCGGAATAATCCGTGCAATTTTGCACAGAAAAAAAGCGATCTCAGGTGTGCAATTCGCTTATCATTCTATCTGCAAAAACAGCATAGCCAAGTGTTGGATCTTTTACAAATACATGGGTTATAGCACCAATAAATTTGCCGTTTTGAATAATTGGTGATCCACTCATTCCTTGGACTATCCCGCCTGTTTTATTTATTAGATTTTCATCTTTAATTTTTATAACCATACTTTTATTGTCATAATTATTATTCAAATATATTCTTTGTATTTCTACACTATATTCTTTAAGTTTTCCATCAATGTTTGATAATATTGTTGCATCTCCTAAATTTATTTCTTGCCTTGGAGCAACATATATTTTTTTGTTATAATCAATGTTTATATTATCTGGATTTTTTATAACTCCATACACGCCATAGGCTGTATTTTTGTATATATTTCCTATTACACTATTTTGATTTATTGCCCCTTGAATTTTTCCTGGTTCTTCTTCTTTTCCTTTGATAACAGATACAATGCTAACATTATCTATTTCTCCTGATGATGTTTGTAAAATTTCGCCTGTGTCTATATCTGTTATTGCATGTCCTAATGCTGCAAATGTTTTTAATTGTTCGCAGTAAAATGTTAATGTCCCTACACCTGCTGCACTGTCTCTTACCCATAAGCCAATTTTGTATTTTCCTTGTTTATCTTTGACTGGTTTTATTGTACAATTCTTTTCGTCATTTTCTCTTTGATATTTAATATTTACAGATTCACCTTCATATAAATTTATTGCATCTATTAATTCTTCTGTATTATTTACTATAATATCATTTACTGAGATTATAGAATCTCCTTCCTGAATGCCTGTATTTGCATACGGTTTGTTTTTTTGACCATCTATTCCTTCTACTTCAGAAGTCCCAACAACTAAAACTCCACTTGTATATAGCTTTATTCCTATAACTTCTCCTACTGGTATAACCTGAATGTCTGATATTTTTATTTCTTCACCTTTTACTGCAATCGTTTCAGGATAATAGCCTCTTGTAAGTACAAACATATATAAAAAAATTAATACAAATAAAATAAATATTTTTTTGAGTGTTTTCATTTTATTTTCACTCCTTTAAATTTATTATTAGTACTAATTTCTTTTTTATTCAAATTATTTTTTGTAAGTTATGGTGTTATAAAAAAGCACAAAAAACGACTATTTCAAAATTTTTCAAAATTTAAAATAGTCGTTTTATGTTGTTCCTGTTGCTCCATTTATTGATACAGTTCCTGATGATGCAGCTGATATGATACTTGAGTCATCTCCTGCTATATTATAATATATATTTCTTAAAGCTTGTGATAATGTTCTACTATTATTTCTTACTGTAACTGTTATTTGGTCTCCTTGCTTTAATATGATT
>OGWV01001559.1_pt1 | contig 14274 bp, 17 predicted proteins | sample 1576081 | NCBI WGS metagenome assembly OGWV01 (sample SAMEA3541541, study PRJEB24748) | human gut metagenome | biome: human gut; feature: human-associated habitat; material: faeces | place: China | collected 2012 | reverse complement strand
GGCATCATTGTGCAGTTGGGCGGCGCCCCCCAGCCCTGCCCCGCATACAGGAGCAGAGGATTTTGTCTCCCTGCTTTCTATAACAGAATAGGGCGGCTTATAAAGCCACCCTGCTTAATCTTCAAAACTAAGTTACCATTTTCGGGCAATTTGTGCAAGCATTTCCACAGATTTGTTATGAAAAAAACTGATACCCAGTTTATAAATATCATAGAACTGCTTAAGAGATTCTTCACTTTCCAGTCAAATTTCTGTCACAAATTTCCTTTAATATAAAATCATCAAAAGGAGCTGCCGGTTTCAAAGCAGTTTGGGGTTGGAACAGTTCCGTCTAAATACAATTCCTGTGGACATTATTTTTTCCAATGTCTACAGGGTTAAAATATATATGGGCAGCATTTCGTAAAGTTCGAAATGCTGCCCTCCTTTTTAATGTCCGTCGCCGGATTTAAATCCGGTATCTGACACGATTTTTTCACTGTTCTGTTTCACGGTATCGGAAGCGGTGTAAGCACTGTCCTCATACAAAAAGATATGCAGTTCTTTTACATTGTCGCTCAGATCACACGGTATCACGACATCACCTGTTTTTTTGCTCAAAACCCTAGTTGTCTTGGTAAATGGAAATCCTGTGGTGTCTCCAATGGAATATTGGAAAACCTGTGACGCAAGCGCTAACAGTTCTGCATTTGAAAAACTGGTCTGGATATCACCACATACCTCATTGATGAGCTTATTTACGGTTGTAAGATCGGACTGCTGTGCTTTTTTCACCATCGCGGTCAAAACCGTACGCTGACGCTCTGTTCTGCGGTAATCATCACCGCCTCCATATCGGATTCTCGCATATGCACATGCCTGCACACCATTTAAAGTATATGTGCCTCCCTGCGTAAGATTCTCGGCCTTATTTCCGGTCAATTCGTTTAACTCCCGGATATATCCGGTCATGAGAGACGCCTCATCATCTGTGATCTCCATGTCCACACCGCCAAGTAAATCGACGCATTCGATGATCGAGTTGAAGTCGACTGTCACATAATCTGTGATGTTTAAATCAAGGTTTACATTTATACGATTTTCTTCATCGCCGATACAGAGAAGCAGGCAGCTCTCTTTGCAGGACAGATTCGTACCGAGCTTGGTAACCGTCTTGATCTGCTTGAGAAGAATGCATATCGTTTCTGCTACATTAACGACTTCCCGATGTTTGAGTACAATGTGGAAGAGAAGAAGATTGGATTTACACACAACCCATTCTCTATGCCACAGGGCGGCTTAGAGGCATTAAATGAGAAAGATCCACTGGAGATTCTTGCATATCAGTACGATATCGTATGTAATGGCGTGGAGCTTTCATCCGGTGCCGTTCGTAATCATGACATGCAGATTATGGAGAAGGCATTTGAGATTGCAGGCTATGATAAGAGTGTTCTGGAGGAGAAGTTTGGAGCACTTTACAATGCATTCCAGTTTGGAGCACCACCACATGCAGGTATGGCTCCGGGTGTCGACCGTATGATCATGCTGCTTCGTAACGAGGAGAATATCCGCGAGGTTATCCCATTCCCTATGAGCGGAACCGCACAGGATCTCATGTGTGGCGCACCAAACGAAGTCACAGAGCAGCAGCTCCGTGAAGTTCATATCAAGGTAAGACAGTAGTATTTTTCAGCAAAGAGAAGGCAATTGTGATTTCATATAAATTGCTTGCTTATTACGAATGATATGCTTGCGGAAATAATCAATAGAAGAGTAGTATATTGAGATGTTCGGATTTATTATTCTTAAGCAGACCGTTGAAGCACGTTGGTACTTAATAAGTGACAATTTATTGGCACGAATTTAGTACCACTACGTGCTGAACCGAACGAGAGCGCGTCTGCGTAGAAAATAAATCCGAACATCTCAGAAACAATAATAGGTTTATTGATTATTTTCGCAAACTATAATATGTAGATTCGCAAGCATTATAGGAGGAAAAATATGACGATTACAGATGAAACAATTGATTATGTAGGTATTCTGGCGAAGCTCGAGCTTTCCGATGAGGAAAAGGAGCAGGCGAAGCAGGATATGTCGAATATGCTGGAATACGTCAGCAAATTAAATGAGCTCGATACCGATTCCGTGGAACCGATGAGCCATGCATTTCCGGTCAGCAACGTATTCCGTGAGGATGTTGTGACAAATGGGGATGACAGAGACAATCTTCTGGCAAATGCACCAGAGCAAAAAGATGGCTGTTATAAAGTGCCGAAGACATTTGACTAAGGAGGGCGGTATAGATGAGTAAAGATTTAATGAAATTAACCGCCGTTGAACTCGGCAAGAAAATTAAAGACAAAGAAGTGACCGTCGTAGAGGCAACGAAGGCGTGTCTGGAGCGAATCAAAGCACTCGACGAGACATACAACTGTTTCGTGACTGTGGATGAGGCAGGCGCACTGGCACAGGCGGAAGCAATTCAGGCAAAGATTGACAGTGGAGAGCTTACCGGACCGCTGGCTGGTGTTCCGGTTGCCATCAAGGATAACATGTGTATCAATGGTATGCTTACAAGCTGTTCTTCCAAGATTCTGAGTAATTTCGTTCCGACGTATACAGCAACTGCCGTTGAAAAACTGCAGGAGGCAGGTGCGGTTATCATCGGAAAGACAAACATGGATGAGTTCGCTATGGGTAGTACAACGGAGACTTCTTATTATGGTGTGACAAGAAATCCGTGGGATACAGACAAGGTACCGGGCGGTTCTTCCGGTGGTTCGGCAGCAGCCGTTGCAGCAGAGGAAATTCCATATGCACTTGGTTCCGATACAGGTGGAAGTATCCGTCAGCCGGCCGCATTTTGCGGTGTGACAGGTATCAAGCCGACATACGGAAGAGTGTCCCGTTATGGTTTGATCGCGTATGGTTCATCGCTTGATCAGATTGGACCACTCGCCAAGGATGTAACAGACTGTGCAACGATCCTTGAAGCAATCTGTAAGCATGATGACAAGGATTCCACTTCCTACGCACAGGCAGAGGATGATTTCACATCGGCATTAGTGGACGATGTAAAGGGTATGAAGATCGGTATTCCAAGAGATTATTTCGCAGAGGGTATCGATGAGGATGTCAAGACTGCCGTGCTTGCAGCCGCAAAGAAGCTTGAAGAAAAGGGCGCGATCGTGGAAGAGTTCGACCTTGGTATGGTAGAATATGCGATTCCTGCTTATTATATCATTGCATCCGCGGAGGCATCTTCGAACTTAGAGCGTTTCGATGGTGTCAAATATGGTTACCGTACCGCAGAGTACCGTGACCTTCACAATATGTATAAGAAGACCCGTTCCGAGGGCTTTGGTGCAGAGGTAAAGCGTCGTATCATGCTTGGTTCCTTCGTCCTTAGCTCCGGTTATTACGATGCATATTATGTAAAGGCACTGAAGACAAAGGCGCTGATCAAGAAAGCCTTTGACGATGCATTTGCAAAATACGATGTGATCTTAGGACCGGTTGCACCAACGACGGCATTGAAGATGGGTGAATCTTTAAGTGATCCGATCAAGATGTATCTGGGAGATATTTATACAGTATCTGTAAATCTTGCCGGTCTGCCGGGTATTTCCCTTCCATGCGGACAGGATAAGGATGGTATGCCGGTTGGCATGCAGCTGCTCGGACAGACATTTGACGAGAAATCAATCATCCGCGCAGCGTATGCATTTGAATGTACAAAGACTTATAAGCGTCCGGATGCTCTAGGCACCGTGGAAGCAGAAAGGGGGCTTGCATAATGAGTAAAACATATGAGACAGTCATCGGCCTGGAGGTTCACGTAGAGCTTGCCACGAAGACGAAGATTTTCTGTGGATGTTCGACTGCATTTGGCGGTGCACCGAATACACATACCTGCCCGGTTTGTACCGGTATGCCGGGATCCCTTCCAGTGCTCAATAAGGCGGTAGTTGAGAAAGCAGTTGCGGTTGGTCTTGCAACGAACTGTACAATCACACAGAACTGTAAGTTTGACCGTAAGAATTATTTCTATCCGGATAACCCGCAGAACTACCAGATTTCGCAGCTTTATTATCCGATCTGCAGGAATGGTAAGGTAGAGATCGAGGTTGACGGGAATAAGAAATATGTCCGTATTCATGAGATTCATATGGAGGAGGATGCAGGTAAGCTGGTACATGATCCGTATACAGACAGCTCGCTGGTTGATTACAATCGTTCGGGCGTGCCTCTGATCGAGATCGTATCCGAGCCGGATATGCGTTCCGCAGAGGAAGTCATTGCTTATCTTGAGAAATTAAGACTGATCATCCAGTACCTTGGTGCTTCGGACTGTAAGCTGAACGAAGGGTCCATGCGTGCCGATGTCAACCTGTCTGTCCGTGAAGTCGGTGCAGAGAAGTTCGGTACAAGAACCGAGATGAAGAACCTGAATTCCTTCAAGGCGATTGCGAGAGCCATCGAGAACGAGAAGGAGCGTCAGATTGATCTGATTGAATCCGGTGAGAAGGTCATCCAGGAGACAAGAAGATGGGATGATACAAAGGAATATTCCTATGCAATGCGTTCGAAAGAGGATGCACAGGATTACCGTTACTTCCCGGATCCGGATCTGGTTCCGGTTATGATCAGCGATGAATGGATGGAAGAGATTCGCAGCCGCCAGCCGGAGCTGCGTGACGAGAAGCGCATCCGTTACAAGGAAGAGTACGATATTCCGGATTATGATATTGACATTCTGACGAACTCCAAGAAGCTTGCAGATATCTTCGAGGAGGCGATTGCGCTTGGAGCAGCACCAAAGAAGGTATCGAACTGGCTGATGGTTGAGACAATGCGTCTGATGAAGGAAGCATCCATCGATGCCGATGACTTAAAATTCTCAGCAAAGAACCTTGCCGCTATCATCAAGATGGTCGATGACAAAGTCATCAATGGTACGGTTGCAAAGGAAGTGTTCGAGAAGGTATTTGCAGAGGATATCGATCCGGAAGCTTATGTCGAGGAACACGGTCTGAAGACTGTCAATGATGAGGGCGCGCTTCGTACTGTCATCTTAGATGTCATCGAGAAGAATCCGAAGTCTGTCGCAGATTTCAAGGGCGGTAAGGAGAAAGCAATCGGTGCACTTGTCGGACAGACGATGAAGGCAATGCAGGGTAAGGCAGATCCATCCGAGGTTAACCGTATTCTGCGCGAAGAATTAAGTAAATAATTTTGGCTTGCCGGTTTGTTGTACGGACGAACTCCAGGCTGTAAAGAAGTCCACCTCAAAAAATTCACGTTACAATTTTTGTGAGGTGGACTTTTTGCATCCCGGAGTTCTGGTAAAGGAAAAACGGAAAGCAAAAAAATTTATGAAAATATTCTTCGCTTAAAACGGTTCGCCTTGTGTAATACAAGAAATTATAATAAAATTAAAGCATAAAGGTAAGCACTACGGAGAAGTAATATCTATATTTGAATAGATATTATTAATTTATTCAGTATGTAAGGAACACGGCGGGATGAAAAATCAAATTCATAAAAATTGTAACGTGAATTTTTTGAATTTGATTTTTCACCCGTCAGTGTTCCGTGGTTTGAAGGAAAAACACTATGAAAAAAGAAGGATATTACTCGACTGGCGAGTTTATGAAACAAGCGAATATTACGAAGAAAACCATCCGCTACTACGATGAGAAGAACATCCTGAAGCCATCCTTTGTCAGCGATTCCGGCGCGCGTTACTACACGGAGAAGGATCTCGCGAAGCTCCAGCAGATCCTCCTGTTAAAGTATCTTGGATTCTCGCTGGGAGATATCAAGGAGATGCAGGTGGACGATGCAGATAAGCATTTTATCGTCAACTCCCTGAACATCCAGCAGAAGCTGGTGGAAGACCGCATTGAACAGTTACAATTGGTCGCAAGCACGATTCGGGAGGCAACCGATGATCTGCAGGCAGACCGGGAAGTAGACTGGTCGAAGTTGTTCGAGTTGATTCAGGTGGCAGACCTGGAGAGCATCCTGAAGAAGCAGTACAAGGATGCTTCGAATATCATGGCGCGGATCAACCTGCACAAGCAGTATTCGGTCAATAAACAGGGCTGGTTCCCGTGGATCTATGAGCAGATGCAGGTAAAGCCGGGGCAGAAGATTCTGGAGCTTGGCTGCGGTGCCGGAGACCTCTGGGTGGAAAATGCAGAGAAGTTTCCAGAGGATATTTCAATTACAGTTACGGACATTTCCGATGGTATGCTGCGTGATGCAAGACGCGAAATCGGCAGGGAGGATGCAGTGTTCTCGTATGCGATCTGCGGCTGCGAGTCGATTCCATTTGCGGATGCGACCTTCGATCTTGTCGTGGCGAACCATGTGCTCTTTTACTGCGATGACATCGGGCAGGCGTGCCGGGAGATCCAACGCGTGTTGAAACCGGGAGGTGTGCTTGTTGCGGGCACGTATGGCTCGGCGCATATGAAGGAAATCAGCCGGTTAGTCATGGAGTTTGATGACCGAATTGTGCTTGCGGCGGAGAATCTGTATGACCGGTTTGGCAAGGAGAATGGAACAGATATTCTTCAAAGTACATTTGAGCAGGTGGAGTGGCGGCAGTATGAAGATGCGATTGAGATTGACGATGCCGAACCGCTGATCTCATATGTTTTGTCGTGTCACGGAAATCAGAATCAGTATATTGCGCATAAATACAAGGAATTCCGGACATTTATGAAGAAGAAAATAGTGGGTGGCTTTCACATTACAAAGGATGCAGGAATATTTCTTGTAAAAAAATGAAAAAAACACTTGACTATGCCCTAGGGGCACCCTGTATAATAAATACATAACAAACACATATTCGAATATACCGGATTGTGTTTCGACTCAAAAGCTCGAGACAAAATCAAGAAAATAAAGGAATGATTTAAGGAGGTAGAAAAGTGAGAACGTATTTAGTAACTGGTGGTGCCGGATTTATCGGTTCCAATTACATCCATTATATGTTTAAGAAGTATGATAATGAAATCCGTATCATCAATGTGGATGTGTTGACGTATGCAGGGAATCTTGAGAATCTGAAGGATATCGAAGACCGCGAGAATTACACATTTGTAAAGGCAGATATCTGCGATAAGGAAGCAATCTCGAAGATTTTTGCAGAGAATGATATCGACCGCGTGGTACATTTCGCAGCGGAGTCACATGTAGACAGAAGTATCAAGCATCCAGAAGTATTTGTACAGACGAATGTACTTGGTACCGCCGTTATGTTGAACTGTGCAAAGGCTGCATGGGAGCTGCCGGATGGCACATTCAAGGAAGGAAAGAAGTTCCTGCATGTATCGACAGATGAGGTGTATGGTTCTCTTCCGGACGATAAGAATGCATTTTTCTATGAGACATCACCATATGAACCACACAGCCCATATTCTGCAAGTAAGGCAAGCTCGGATATGCTTGTAAAGGCATATATGGACACTTATAAGTTCCCTGCAAATATCACGAACTGCAGTAACAATTATGGACCTTACCAGTTCCCGGAGAAGCTGATTCCTCTGATTATCAACAATGCATTGCAGGGCAAGAAGCTTCCGGTTTATGGTGATGGTAAGAATGTCCGTGACTGGTTGTTTGTTGAGGATCATGCCAAGGCAATCGATATGGTTCAGGAGCAGGGACGTCTGTTTGAGACATACAATGTCGGTGGACATAATGAGAAGCAGAATATTGAGATCATCAATATTATCATTGATACGCTGCAGGAGATGCTTCCAGCAGATGATCCAAGACGTGCACTTGTATCGAAGGATCTGATCACTTATGTAGAAGATCGTAAGGGACATGACCGAAGATATGCAATCGCACCGGACAAGATCAAGGCGGAAATCGGCTGGTATCCGGAGACCGATTTTGCAACTGGTATCAAGAAGACAATCGCATGGTTCTTCGAGCATGAGGACTGGATGAAGAACGTAACAAGTGGTGATTATCAGAAGTACTATGACGACATGTACGCAAATAAATAAGACGTGCGAAATCATCTATAATGCCGATGCGGGCACGTTGTATCGAATGCAAGGGGGCGGAAATTATGAAAAGACAAGCATGGAAGCGAATGCAGGCGTGGCTTCTTGTCGTTGCAATGCTCGTTTCTGTTGTAACAGGAATTGGCACTACGAAAACTGCGAAGGCAGCAACTAAGATGGGTGTTACCTATACCGTGCATGTACAGACCTATGGTGACCAGCAGGGATGGGTTCATGATGGTACGATGGCAGGAACGAAAGGACAGGCAAAACGTTTAGAGGAGATTCGCGTCAAACTGACCGGTGATGAATATTCCGGAAGCATCCAGTACAAGACACATATCCAGAGCTATGGCTGGCAGGATTGGTCATACAATGGAGAGAAAAGCGGCAGCCGTGGACAGGCAAAACGTCTGGAAGGCATTGAGATTCAGCTTACCGGCGAAGTGGCAAAACATTACGATGTTGTATATCGTGTGCATTGTCAGACCTATGGCTGGATGGACTGGGTGAAGAACGGTGTCATGGCTGGAACGAGCGGACAGGCAAAACGATTAGAGGGCATCGAGATTAAACTGGTTCCGAAGAGTCAGATTGTAGATATGGGTGTGCAGTATCGTGTGCATTGCCAGACACATGGCTGGATGAGCTGGCTTACGGATGGGAAGACGAGCGGCACGACCGGCGAAGGAAAACGTCTGGAAGCAACCGAAGTAAAATTGACCGGAAACCGGTATTATGGCGGCATCTCATATCGGACACATGTGCAGACGTATGGCTGGGAGACAAAGATGGTCAGTAATGGTGCCATGTCTGGAACGAGTGGGCAGGCGAAACGTTTAGAGGCAATCGAACTGGAATTATATGGAGAGGTTGCATATTATTATGATGTATACTATCGGGTTCACGCACAGAGCTATGGCTGGCTTGGATGGGCGAAGAATGGTGAGACTGCCGGAACAAGCGGCATGGCAAAACGTTTAGAGGCAATCCAGATTAAGCTTGTGCCAAAGAACAGTGATACCAGTCAGTTTGAGGATGGAAAGAAAGCCTATATCAAAGGGACGCCAACTGCGAACTACTCAACACAGGCACAGGAAGTTCTGGCACAGTGTAATGCACAGCGGCAGGCAAATGGTATTGCGGCACTTTCCTTAGATCCAGAGCTTACAAAAGCAGCCAATATCCGGGCGCAGGAGATTGCAACCTTGTTTTCCCATACACGTCCAGATGGAAGAAAATGTTTTACCGTGTTAGATCAGATCGGGTATTCCTATTGGTCGGCGGGAGAGAATATTGCGGCGGGATACGGAAATTCTTCTGCTGTAATGAATGGTTGGATGAATTCGCCGGGACATCGGAGCAACATCCTCAATGCCGGTTTTAAGAGACTGGGTGTTGGTTATGTGTATATTCCGAATTCAGAATATGGATATTACTGGGTACAGATTTTCTCGAATTAGAATTTAGAATCAGAATTAAAAAGAGAGTCCAAATCGTTGAGATATGGACTCTCTTTTTTTCGTTGTATTAAAGTGTATAGCCGTTTTTCTCCAGCAATGCGCGGGCAGTATCGACGGAATCAACTCCTGTGCTGTTCTTGACTGGCGCAAATTCATGCTCGCGGTCGACCTCGAAGATCAGACAGTCGTCCATCTCGTGGATCAGATCGAGAGCCAATGTCTCAAATTTAAATGCATTTGGCTCTGCCGGGGTAACCGGATTACCGGATTCGTCCACGTAAGGAACCTTTTTCTTTACTATATGCAACGGCATGGATTTATCCAAAGTTTCCTTCAATTTCTGGATTGGGAACAGATAGTTCAGGATAGCTCCAAATCCGTAGGCAAGACTGCCATCTGGCAGACGCTTGTTCAACATATCATCAGTCATTTCGTAATACTCGATAATATGTGGCTTGCCATCTTCCTTGCACATGACACCAACTTTTTCTTCCGGACACGCTTTGCGGACAACCTTTGCTCCACTCATCTTTCCACTGTCGATGGTTGCACCTAAGAATACCGGATCGGCAATCCGCTGCAATACATTGTCCACAGAAAATACATTGATCCATTCCAGATTGGATTCAAAAATTCCTTCCAGAAGTCCAGCTTTGTGCATAGAAGAGAACCAACCGCCGTTTCCGTTTGGAGACAGGGCAAGCTCGTATTTGGATTTCAACAGAATCTTTCCGTTAAAGTCCGTAGCCGGGTTCAATTCCTGTACAAAGAAATGTACATAAGCTGGGTTATAACCAAAATAATCATGTGCTTCAAAGAAAGTCACAGTATCCTGATAGTTAATGTTGCTCGTCATAATATAAAGCGGAATCCATGCATCTGCAGCACGCACGATGTCTAACGTGTGCTCAATCAAAAGCTGGAAGATGTAGAGTTCCTTTGTAATACCAACATTGAAACAGCCCTTTGGTTTGTCGAAACCAAGACGAGTGCCCTGTCCTCCGGCGAGAAGCAAAAGGCAAAGCTTTCCTTCCTTGATTGCCTGCAAGCCGATAGAACGATAACGTTCTGAATCTGCCTGGATCTTATCCAGATGCAGTGCATCGATCTCCTCAATCATGGTATCTTCTTTTTTCTTGTCGTTGTGAAATGCCTGTTCAAATCCCCAGTCAACTGCATCGATCTGTGAAAATAAGATTTGCTTTTCATCATCATTTAACTGGTCGAGAAAGCGTAATAGATGTACCTGTTGCTTCCCCTCCAATAAGTTCTTTCGTTCCTTAAAATTCATATATTCAAATAAATTCCTTCCATAATATAGTAGTCAAAATTTAATTTAGTATAGCATAGGCATACTTTGTTTACAACAGTCAAAATATGAAAGTTTTTTGAAAAATTAGCAAATAAGGAAAAAGAATATTGTAATTTTATGAAGAATCATGTATGATAGGTAAATAGTTTGGTTTAGAAAAAACACAAAGATGGAAGGATAAGAATATGAGCAGGAAAAAGGCAGGCATGAGTGCAAATGCCAAATGGGGAATTGCATTTCTGATTGAAATCGTTGTTATGTTTTTTATGGTTGTCGGATATTTATTCTTTTATGCAAATCGAAAATTAGACAACATTAACCGCCCGACAAATTGGGATGACAGTAAAGAAAATTTGGATATTAATGAAGATGCGAATGAGGCACAGAAGGGATATCGGACAATTGCATTGTTTGGTATCGACTCTAGAAGCACAACTTCCATGGCGGAAGGAAACCGAAGTGACTCTATCATTATCGCAAGTATTAACAATGATACAAAGGAAGTAAAGCTTGCTTCAGTATATCGTGATTCTCTGCTTCAGGTAGATTATGATGGCGGTATCACGACGAAGATTACACATGCATATGCATATGGTGGTCCAGAGATGGCAGTCCGTGCATTGAATGCAAACCTGGATTTAGAGATTACAGATTTCGTAACGGTTAACTTTACAGCGTTGGCACAGGCGATTGATGATCTGGGTGGAATTACGATCGATGTCCGTGAAGCAGAGCTTGAGATGCTGAATGCATGTATTACAGAGCAGATTGGTATTTCCGGCGAATATTCTGATGGTGTATTTTCAGCAGGTACACAGTTGCTGAATGGTACACAGGCAACTGGCTGGGCACGTATCCGTAGTACAGATCAGGGAGATATCACCCGTACAGAGAGACAGAGAACCGTTATTGCGAAGATGATTCAGAAGGCAAAGAGTTCCGATTTGTCAACCATCAATGATATTATTGATGATGTATTCCCAAACATTTATACAAGCTTGACAAAGAAAGAGCTGATGAGTCTTGCAAAGGATATGTTTGATTATAACCTTGGAGATACAATCGGATTCCCGATGGCATATGCACCAGTCACAACAGATGCAAAGGGTGCCGTACTTGTTCCTGCAGATCTGACAACGAATGTATCCGCATTGCATGAGTTCCTGTTCGGAACACAGGATTACACGCCGACCTCTAAAGTACAAGGCATTAGTTCTTCCCTTCAGAGTGAGACGGGAGTTGGAGCACAGGAGATTGATTTGAATATCTTCAATCCGCCGACCGAATAAAGTTATTATTTTGAAACGTATTATATATAGAAGAAACGCATTTTTTACAGAATACTGTGAGGGATGCGTTTCTTTTTTGTATAAGTGATTATTCAGAAGTGCATGTATTCTGAAATGATAGTGAAAAAACTTTGTGAAAATATGGATTTGCTTGTTATTTTCCACAAAAATACAAAAAATGGTTTACATTTCGAATAAAGTGTTGTATTATAGGCGCATGAGTTGAGAAAACAAAGTGAAAAATGTGTTTTACTTGATTTTCGCCAGCACAAGATTTTTTCGAGAAAGGAAAGACAAGCATGACGCAGATAAGAGATGAAAGAGCGCATATCGCAGAACAGGGCATGTATGATAGCAGCTTTGAACATGATAACTGCGGTATTGGTGCAGTAGTAAACATTAAGGGTATTAAGACACACAAGACAGTCAGCGATGCACTTCGGATTGTGGAGAATCTGGAACATCGTGCCGGTAAGGATGCAGAAGGAAAGACCGGTGACGGTGTTGGTATATTGCTTCAGATCTCACACAAGTTCTTCAAGAAGGCAGCAAAGGAGCTTGGCGTGGAGCTTGGAGAGGAACGTGATTATGGTATTGGTATGTTCTTCTTCCCACAGAATGAGCTTCAGCGTAAGCAGGCAATGAAGATGTTCGAGATCATCGTGGAGAAGGAAGGACTGGAATTCCTCTGCTGGAGAAAAGTTCCGACGAATCCGGGAACTGAACAGACGAATTAATTGAAAATTCTTGATTTTCATTTATTTTTGACAATAAATCTTCTATAGACATATACATAGCATTTGCAAGTTCAAGTGCAACATCTGTAGTAACTGAATAGGGTTTACTAGTTTTTGGATTGTAAATTTTTTCAAGAGTATTTATATAAGAAGGACTTAGAGAAGTTCTTTTTGCGAATGCTCTTTGAGATAATTTATTATTAGTTCTGTATTCTTTTATTATTTCCCCAATATACATTTTAACCACCTTTCTATTACATTGTACAATAGAATGTGCAAAAAATCAATAGTTTAAAAATTTTTTTAAAAATTTGCACAAAATAGTTGACAAATTAAAAAAATAGTATATAATGTACTCACAAAGCACAAAATATTGTGCAAAATGAAATGGGGTGATAAAATGAAAAACAAAGTAAAAGAATATAGAGAAAAATACAATATGACACAGGAAGAATTAGCTATGAAGTCAAAAGTATCACGAAATACAATATCTAGTATTGAAACTGATGCAGATACAAATATCACTTATAAAATTATGGAAAGGATAGCAGAAGCTTTAAACGAAAAGGTAGCAGTTATTTTTTTTAATAATTAAGCACAAAATATTGTGCAAAAAACGAAAAGGGCGACACGGTAAAAGGAAAGGAAGTGATTATATGTGGATTATGAAAAGATTAATAAAGTATTGATGGAGATATTAGAAAGAAAATTTGAAGCAAAAATAGATAAAAAAATAAAAGTTAAGGAGGAAAACAAATGAAAAAACTAAACAAAAACAAAATATATCAATTTATAGGACAAGCAGTAGTATATAGCAGTTTATATTTAGCAGCGGTAGGTTTTACAGTATGGGGATTTATGCAAAATACGATTTATTAGGAGGGAATAAATGATTGGTGATTTAATAGACAGATTTTGTTGGTGGATAGAAGAGCACCCTTGGAAAACAATGTTTTTCATACAAGTGCCATTATCAATAATTACTAGCCTTTTAACCATAATGTTATTAACGTAGTTAGAAAAGCAACAATTATAGGAAAGAAAATGGATTTTATAAAAGTTTCTATCCAAAATGATTTTCTAAAATTTAAATATGAAAGCCCTTTTGAAGTTAAATCAATAGTATCGTTAAGACCTATATAAGAAATGTAACCATTTTTTAATAATTCTCTTAAATGCATACTAACTTCATGATTAGGAATAGACTTAATTTTTCTAGGAATATCAAAACGAGTTAATCCTTTGTTTCTATTTTTATAAATATAAATAAAGATTTTACGTTGGTTACCAACTAATTTATCCATAATAACCTCACTTTCGAGGATATTATACAAAATTTAACAAAAAATGTAAATAGAAAGGAGATGAAAGAGATGTTCAGAAAAACAAAAGAATTACAAGGCTTAGTCACGCTTCTGCAGGAAGATAATGTCGCTGACAACATCTGTGCCTGCGTTAGCA
>OGWV01001554.1_pt1 | contig 14293 bp, 14 predicted proteins | sample 1576081 | NCBI WGS metagenome assembly OGWV01 (sample SAMEA3541541, study PRJEB24748) | human gut metagenome | biome: human gut; feature: human-associated habitat; material: faeces | place: China | collected 2012 | reverse complement strand
CTGAAAAACGACAAACCCGACGCTGTCGTCCACGACTTTGCGGGCATTGCCGGCATATTTTAACTACAATGAAAGTTTACGAGAAATCATTAAAAAACAAGGAACATGAAGTTTTTGAACTTCTTGATATTTTTTCATACCAGAATATTGACGGGCTTTCAACTCTTCCTCTGCCGTCCGGGGAGACTGCTGGGCTGTGCGCTGACCACGCCGATCCTCCAAACCGGCTTCGCCCAGCTCGCTGAATCTCTTTACCCATGTGTAAACCTGTTGGTAGCTGACAACGTATTTCTGTGCGGCCTCTCCGTAATTCTTCCTGTTTTCCAGGCATTCCTTAGCAATCTCCAGCCGCTCATCCTGGCTTGTTTCCCTTGATTTCGTCATGTGGCTCCCCGCTTTGAGTCTTGAAGTCTTCATGACAATTATACACTTTGATCCAATCCCTGAGCTGTTTTTCTGAGCGGATCTTGTATTTTTCGCAGATATTCTCTAAGCTGCCTTTTCCAGCTTCGTCAAGGCGTGCGACCAGTTCAAATACCTGGATCTGATCCTCGACCACGGCGAGACCGACGACACCGCGCCCGCAGCCCCCGCCGCCGAGGCCGCCGCCCGCGCCAACGCCGGGGACGACACGGCCATCAACCGCGATTCCATTGGCCGCATCATCCACGGCCTTATTGATGAAATGGACGACGGCACGGGCTGGGTGCGCACCTCCCGCGTCGGTGACCAGCTCATCAAGCGCTACCCGGACTTTGACGTGCGCAACTTCGGCTCCAAGAGCCTGAACAAATTCTTGGCGTCCCTGCCGGAGCTCGAGGTCGAGGAGCGCATTCTGGCAAACGGCAACCCCATCCAGTTTGTCCGTGTGAAGCCTGTACCGAAGCCGGTCAAAAAGCCTGCGCCGCGAAGAACGGCAAAGCGCACAACGCGCAAAAAGAAGTAAGGGAGAGATTCGTCTCTCCCGTCAGACTGTCGAAAAAGGTGCGTTCACCCCTTGGCCCCCTCTGCGAGGGGGCTCCGCCCGCAGGCGGTGGGGGGAGAGAACTGTACGGCTGCCCGATGCAAACCGACTACCGCAAAGCAACAGCCCCGGACACATCGCGCGTCCGGGGCGTTTTCGTTTTAACGTCCTAAAACCAGAAAATCCTGACTGACCCAGCCAAATTTACGTCCGTATTTGACAAGCGCCCAGCCGGGGGCAGTGCTCAGGGCGCCGTACAGGCGCACCTGCGCGGAATCGGAAAGCTTGTCGAGAATGTCGTATTCCAGCCCCGGCCCGGTACGCACGTTTAGACGCTCACCGGCAGTATCCACCGAGAAAAATACAATATCCGTCCGTGTGGGCCGCGTGTCGGGTGCGACAATGCTTTCCGGCAGGTCGTCCAGCGGGTCGGGCTTCGTCACGTCGGGAATAGAATATTCGTGCCAGCCGTCGCCCAGCCTGACCCAGGCCGTGCCGCCGTCCCACACAAGGCCGTCATACGCGCAGGGGACAAATTCTGCTCCCGTGGAATCCAGCAGACCGAACTTTCCGTCCCGGCTCACCGGCGCATAGCCGTTCAGCAGCGGGGCGGCGCGGCGGTAGACCAGGGGTTGCTCTGTGTAATAGTCTGGGACATAGACGCTGTCATAGCAGGGTTCTGTTACCTCGCGCCCGGCAGTGTCCAGATATACCCATTTGCCGTCGCGCTGGGCGGGGGCCAGCGGTGCATCAAAGAAAAAATCTGCGGCTGTATAAATGGAATCGTTGGCGGCAGTGCCGTCTTTATAACGGTAGGCGTATTGCCCATTGCTGACAAAATAATACCAGTCGTCGCTCTCGCGGTGTATTGTACCGCCGCAGGTTGGCACAGGGCCGTTGGCGCTTCCGCTGTACCGCAGCAGATCATCCTCTGTCGGGGCGCTGAACTCGCCCGGGCCGAGGCTGCCGCTGTATATGGACACAGTATGCTCCTGCAAATAGACAAATTCCAGATAGCCGTCGCCGTCGTGCCCGTCACAGATCACACCATCGCCGCAGGCTTGCAGCTGACGGGCATATTCCTTTCGCAGCGCGTCGGCAGCCTCCCACGAAAGACCATTTGTGTAGTCGTGCCAATGGCGGTTGCCGAGACCACATTCAAACAGCGGCTCCGGCGCGCGGCAGGGCAGAACCTCACTGCCGTCGCTGCGCATCAGGCCCCACTTGCCGTCCTTGCACATCGTGTAGTATTCGACCTCGGGGTAGGACTGCAATTCCCGAGAATAGCGGAGGAGCCGTATCTCATCGTAGTCCAGCACCGCCGCGCCGGTCTCCACGAGTCCCTGCGGCGGCACGGCGTCAGCTGTGGGTGAGAGCGTCGCCGCGACCTCGGCTGTTTCCCCGGTCTCGGTAGCGGCGGGGGTGGGTACAGCAGTGGGCGTTACGCTGCCGGGCACATCCGTCCCGGCGGTACAGCCCGCCAACAGCAGGGCAGACAGAACGCAGAGCCAAAGCTTCATAGCAGCACACCGCCTTTTTATTCCGCTGAAATCAAATACGCCGTACTGACCCAGCCAAACTGCGGCACATCGTACAGCGGGTCATACCGCACCAGTGCCCAGCCGGGGACGGCGGAGGAATACCCGTACACGCGCAGGGTGGAGGAAGAAATTTTGCCGAGGATGTCGTACTCAAGCCCGGGTCCGGCGCGCAGATTCAGGCGGTTGGTGCTGTCGGCATCCGCCATGAAAAACACCGCGTCCGTCCGCGCGGGGTAGGTGTCGGGGGCTGTAACGCTGTCGGGCAGGTCGGCCAGCGGGTCGGGCTTCGTCACGCCGGGAATTGTGTACTCGTGCCAGCCGTCGGCCAGCTTGACCCATGCCGTGCCGCCGTCCCACGCAAGGCCGTCATACGCGCAGGGCACAAGCTCTGCGCCGGTGCTGTCCAGCAGGCCGAACTTTCCGTCCCGGCTGACGACTGCATAGCCGTTCAGCAGCGGCGCGGCGCGGGCAAAGACCAGCGGCTCGTCTGTATAGTGGTTGGGCCGGTATATGCCGTCGTAGCAGGGGGCGGTCACTTCATGGCCCGCTGTGTCCAGATACACCCATTTGCCCTCGCGCTGGGCGGCGGCCAGCGGCGCGTCAAAGAAGCAGTCAGCCGCGGTGTATACAAAATTGTTGGCTGCATCGCTGTTCCGGCAGCGATACACGTACAGCCCGTCGCCGACGAAGTTGTACCATTCGTCGCTTTCGTGCGTGGTGGTGCCGCTCTGCGCGGGCACAAGGCCGTTGGTGCTGCCGCTGAACAGCCGCAGGATGTCGTCGGTGAGCGTAATGAACTGGCCCGGCCCCATGCTGCCGCTGTACAGGTAGGTTTTATCGTCCTGCAAACAGACAAACTGCCGGTAGCCGCCGCCGTCGTGTTCTGCACAAAGGCGTCCGTCGCCGCTCTCTGTCAGCGTTTGCGAGGCTGCTTTATACGCGGCTTCATAGTCCGGTGAGCCGAACAGGTCGTCCAGGTACCCGTGCCAATGGTGGGCGTTCCAGCTGCATTCAAAAAGCGGCTCGGACGCGCGGCAGGGCAGTACCTCGGTGCCGTCGCTGCGCATCAGCCCCCACTTGCCGTCCCTGCACATCGTATAGTAATCGGTGTCGGGGTAGAGCTGATATTCGCGAAAATAGTCGATCAGCCGTATCTCATCGTAGTCCAGCACCGCCGCGCCGGTCTCCACGAGTCCCTGCGGCGGCTGCACAGTGTCAGCAATGGGTGCGGGCGTCGCCGCGGCCTCGGCGGTTCCGGCGGGCTGCGGTGTCCCGGCAGTCTCCGCAGTTCCGGGCAGAGGGGCAGCCGTGGATGGCACAGCCGCCGAGGAAACCGCCCCGGCGGCACAGCCTGTCAAAAAAAGCATCGACAAAACGGGAAACAAAGATCTTTTCACGGTCACACACCGCCCTTCCTTTTTATAATACCAGTATAGCATAACGCCCCGCACCGGGAAATACGGTGCGGGGCGTTCGCGCAAATTTTACAAATTTATCCGTAGATATGCCGCCCGGCAAAGACGCACAGGGGGCGCTTGGCCTTGCCCATGCTCAGCAGCTGCACGGCAGCGGCGAGCGTCGCCCCGGCGCTGGTGCAAGCGGGCACGCCGTCAAAGAACAGCACCTCCCGCGCGGCGCGCTCGGCGTCGGCGGTGGTCACGGTCAATACGGTGTCCACGACATAAGGGTTGTAGTTCTCCGGCACAAAGCCCGGCCCGATGCCCGAAATGCCGTGCTGGCCGATGAACCCGCCCGAGATGGCGGCACACTCGGCAGGCTCCACGGCGACGATGCGCACCATGCTGTTCCATGCCTTGATGTACTCGGCCACGCCGGTGATCGTGCCGCCGCTGCCCACGCCGATGAAGATGGCGTCTATGGCATCCCCTGCGTTTTTATAAATCTGCGGCCCCGTCACACGGCGGTGGTACTCGGGGTTGTCGTCGTTGGAAAAATAGTGGGTGTAATATCCGCCGTAGCGCTTGGCGGTGTCCTCGGCCACGCGCTCCATGGCGCGGCGCCCGCTGCTGCTGCAGGCGATGATATGCGCACCCAGGTCCTGCAGCCGCTTGCGCTGGGCAATGGGCAGGTTGCTGGGTACGACCAGGATGCAGGGGTGCCCCGTTGTGGCACAGCTGACGGCCAGCGCCGCGCCGAAGCTGCCGGAGCTGGCCTCCACCACAGGCATGCCGGGCTGCAGCGTGCCGCGCTCGGTGGCAAAGGCAAGCATCGTCTCGGCCAGGCCGTCCTTGGAGGAACCCGTCGCGCCGCCGAAATCGAGATACGCGAGGATGCCGGTACTCAGCCCGTGCTGCGCGGAATAGCCGTCCAGCCGCACGATGGGGCAGCGGTAGACGTCCTGATAATAGCTGTGCAGGATGGGCATGGCGGGGCACCTCACTTTCCGTAAACAAAAGTATTCTTATTATAGCATAGTTCGGCAGGGTTTGCCACGGGTCTGGCAAAATATTGTGGGGCAATGTTGTAGGGGCCGCTGCGGAAGGTCCGCGGATTTCCTCAAAAAATCGCAGGAAATCGGCACAAAATCCGCCCGGACCCCTTGACTTTTCGCCCTGCGCCTGTTATAATTCAAAGGCTGATGTAAAGAAAAATACTTTACACGGCCTTCACAAGCAGCAAAGGGGGCGCGGGCATGGCCGGCAAGCCGCAGAAAAACCTTGCCTACTCCGTCCTGCTGGACTTCTACGGTCCGGTCCTGACGGACAAGCAGCGCGTCATCCTGACAGAATACTATGATGAGGATCTGTCCCTGGCCGAAATTGCCGAGAACCTCGGCATCACGCGGCAGGGGGTGCGGGACGCCATCAAGCACGGTGAGGCCGCGCTCGATGAGCTGGAGCAAAAGCTCGGCAACGCCCGCCGCCACACCCGGATGCAGGCCGACTTAGACCGCCTGCGGCTGCTCGTCACAGAGATTCGCTGCTCAAACTCCGGCTCCTTCACGCCGGACCCGCGGATCACGAACGACACCGCGGAGATGCTCACGATCTTACACCGCTTGGACACGCAGGAGGATGCCGATGGCCTTTGAGTCTTTAACAGAGCGCTTGAATGGCGTTTTCAAGAAGCTGCGCGGCAAGGGCAAGCTGAACGAGGCCGACATCAAGGCCGCGATGCGCGAGGTGCGCATGGCCCTGCTCGAGGCTGACGTCAACTATAAAGTTGCCAAGGACTTCTGCGCCCAGGTCTCGGAACGCGCCATGGGGCAGGAGGTCATGGAGAGCCTGACCCCCGCCCAGCAGGTCGTCAAGATCGTCAACGAAGAGCTGACCAACCTCATGGGCGGCAACGAGCCGAAGTACCTGCGCCTGAAAAACAAGGGCCAGACCGTGCTGATGATGTGCGGCCTGCAGGGCAACGGCAAGACCACCCACGCCGCCAAGCTCGGCAAATATTACCGCAGCCAGGGCCGCCGCCCGCTGCTGGTCGCCTGCGATATTTACCGTCCCGCCGCCATTGAGCAGTTGAAGGTCGTCGGTGAGCAGGCCGGTGTCCCGGTCTTTACGCTGGGCACCGAAAAGCCAGAAATCATCGCGCAGAAGGCACTTGCCTACGCGAAGGATCACGGCAATGACATTGTTATTCTCGATACCGCAGGCCGTCTGCAGATCGATGACCAGCTCATGGATGAGCTGGTGCGCATCAAGCAGGCTGTCGAGGTCGATGAAACGCTGCTGGTCGTGGACGCCATGGCCGGTCAGGAAGCCGTCAACGTGGCCAAGACCTTTAATGAAAAGGTCGGCATCAGCGGCGTCATCCTGACCAAGACCGACGGCGACACCCGCGGCGGTGCGGCACTTTCGGTGCTGGCCGTCACCGGCATGCCGATCTACTTCCAGGGCACGGGCGAGAAGCTCGAGGATCTGGAGCCGTTCTACCCGGCGCGGATGGCGAACCGCATCCTTGGCATGGGCGATGTGCTTTCCCTGATCGAGAAGGCGCAGACGCTCCAGAACGACAAGGAGGCCGAGGCCGCCGCCAAGCGCCTGATGGAGAACAAGTTCGACATGAACGATTTGCTCGCCCAGTTCCAGCAGGTCAAAAAGATGGGCGGTGCGTCGGCGCTGCTGGCCATGATGCCCGGCGGCGGCCAGATCGACGCCGATTCCCTAGACGAAAAGGCACTGCCCCGCATCGAGGCCATCATCTACTCGATGACCCCGGCAGAGCGCGCCAAGCCCGACATCATCAACCCCAAGCGCAAGCGCCGCATTGCAGCAGGCTCCGGCACCACGGTGGAGGACGTCAACAAGCTGCTGCGCCAGTTTGAGATGATGCAGAAGATGATGAAAAAGGTCAAGCGCAACCCCAAGGGCTTTATGCGCAGCCTGGGCAGCTTAGGCGGCAGGGGCGGCGGCTTCCGCGGCTTTGGCCGCTGACACAATTTCGGTATGACCCGCTCGGCTTTACGGCCCACGGGATGTACAATATAAATCAGATGCCCCGCAAGGGCCGTAAACAATTTTTGGAGGAATATTACTATGGTTAAGATTCGTCTGCGCCGCATGGGCGCCAAGAAGGCTCCTTTCTACCGCGTTGTTGTCGCTGACAGCCGCTTCGCTCGTGATGGCCGCTTCATCGAGGAGATCGGCTACTACGATCCGACCAAGGAGCCCTCTGTCGTCAAGATCGACGCTGAGAAGGCTAAGCAGTGGCTGGACAACGGCGCTCAGCCCACTGACACCGTCCGTGAGATCCTGAAGAAGGCCGCTGTTCTGTAATTTGTTCGCTTTTCAGGGAGGGAACGCCACATGCAGGAACTCTTATTAGCCGTTGCCCGCGGCCTTGTCGAAGACAAGGAGGCCGTGCAGGTGACTGTTGATCCCATGCGTGAGGACGGCACTGTTGTGTACCACCTCAAGGTGGCCGAGGCCGATATGGGCCGCGTCATCGGCAAGCAGGGCCGTATCGCCAAGGCGATCCGCGTTGTCGTGCGTGCCGCTGCCGTCCGTCAGGGCGAGAAAGTCATCGTTGAGATCGACTAAGACCCGTTACAAAGCACTTTGCCGCAGGGTAAAGTGCTTTTTTCAATGTAGGAGCGAACATTGTTTGCCCGCTGCAGCCTTGCGGCAGCGGAGACTTCCGCGGGTAGATGCCGAGCATCGACTCCTACACCGTAGGGGCGGATACTATATCCGCCCGGGGCGTTTCCGCTGCCGCAAACAGACCTCTACAACACATCAGGAGGAACTATGCAAAACTATCTTCCCGCCTGCAAGATCGTGTCCACCCACGGCGTGCGCGGCGAAATGAAAGCCCTGCCGCTCTGCGACGGCGCGGCGTTTCTGGCAAAATTCAAGCGCCTGTTCACCACCGCCGACGGCGCAGGGGAGACCCGCGTGCTGGGCGTGCGCGCCCAGGGCAATATGATTTTACTGCGCCTCGACGGCGTCAACGATATGGACGCCGCCCGCGCCCAGGTGGGCCGGGTGTACTATCTGGCTAAGGCGGACGCACGCCTGCCCAAGGGCCGCTTCTTCATTGACGACCTGCTGGACTGCGAGGTCGTCGATGCCGAAACCGGCCGCGTGTACGGCAGACTGACGAACGTGGACCGCCCCGCCGCGCAGGACATCTATACCGTCACCGACACTGCTGGCGGGGAGCACATGCTGCCCGCTGTGCCGGAATTTGTCAAAAATATCGACATAGAGGCGCGCAAAATTCTGGTGACGCCCATCGAGGGCATGTTCACCGAGGCCGTCAACGGCGACGAGGACTGAACCGATGCGCATTGACATTGTAACGCTTTTTCCGGAGCTGTGCGACAGCTTTCTCTCGGCCAGCATCCTGGGCCGCGCCCGCGCCAAAAATCTGTTTGAGGCGCACTGCCACCAGATCCGCGACTATACGAAAAACAAGCAGAAGCAGACCGACGACTACCCCTACGGCGGCGGCTGCGGCATGGTACTCTACGCCCAGCCGATTGCCGACTGCCTGCGCGCCGTGCAGGCCCAGTGTGCCGCGCAGGGCCGCGCGAAACCGCACGTCGTCTTTCTGACCGCCGCAGGCCGCCCCTACAATGAGGAAAAGGCCCGCGAGCTGGCCGGCTATGACGCGGTGACGCTGGTCTGCGGCCACTATGAGGGCATCGACCAGCGCGTCATCGATGCGTTCGGCGACGAGGAAATTTCCATCGGAGACTATGTGCTGACCGGTGGTGAGCTGGCAAGCCTGGTCGTGGCCGACAGTGTCCTGCGCCTGCAGCCCGGCGTCCTGGCCGAGGAAAAGGGCTATCAGGACGAGAGCTATTGGGACGGCCTGCTGGAATACCCCCAGTTTACCCGCCCCGAGGTCTGGGAGGGCCGCGCCGTGCCGCCCGTGCTGCTGACCGGCGACCACAAAAAAATTGACGAGTGGCGCGGGGCCCAAAGCCGGGAGCGCACCCGCGAGCGCCGCCCCGATTTGTACGACGCCTGGTGCGAGAGCCACCCGCTGACCGAGCTGCCCAAGTGGAAGCGCGGCGAAAATATGCGCCTTGTGAAAAATGACGAACAGCTCGCCCTCTGCGCGGCCCTCATGGCCGAGGGCCGCCGCACGGTCTGTGCGCCGGTCTGCGACGAGAAATATCTCGATAAAATGACGCCGGACTTCTGGCTGCCGGACCTGACAGACGAGAAAAAGAACGGCTGGGCGTTCTATCTGCACTACACGAAGGACGCTGCCGACGGGATGGTCGGCGTCTGCCACAAAACGGGCGAGATCGGCCATCTGTTTGTGACCGAGGCTGCCCGCGGCAAAGGGTACGGTGCGAAAATGCTGGACTTTGCCCGCAAAAAGCTGCCGGAGCACGACCACCCGACGATGGGGGTCATAAACACGAACACCCGCGCCATCGCGCTGTACAAGCGGATGGGCTGGCGGCTGACGGGCACAGTGCTGCACCGCTACGACCCCGCCGAGGAAGGCACCTTTGCAGCGGTATGTTGTGAGGAATTGGAGATGCAGTATCGGGGCTGACCGTTGTTTTTGTCGTCAATCCACAATCCTGTTGAAAATAAACTAGCAATATTGCACAAACGAGAGAACGAAGATTTGGCGGAATTACAGAATCCTGCCAAAATTGCAATTTTCCACTGTACAAAATCGACTAAATAGGATAAAATAGAGGCAATCAAGGCGGCGTATTAACACGCAATAGACCGCCTGGAAGTCGCCCACGGTAGATACGCAGGGGCATATTATTTTCAAAAGTAGGAGAGAATAACTATGTACGTTAAAGAAGTTACCGTTGAGAATCAGGTTGGTCTGCACGCACGTCCGGCTACCTTCTTCATCCAGAAGGCGAACGAGTATAAGTCTTCCATCTGGGTCGAGAAGGAGGAGCGCCGCGTCAACGCGAAGTCTCTGCTTGGCGTCCTGAGCCTGGGCATCGTCGGCGGCACCACCATCCGCATCATTGCTGATGGCGCCGATGAGCAGGCTGCAGTTGACGGCCTGGTCAAGCTGGTCAGCTCCGGCTTTGCCGAGTAATCTATTCCAGAACAATCAGCGGTGGGGCGACCCGCCGCTTTTTTTGTATAGGAAAGGCAACACCCCATGACAAAAGCTGAACTTTATAAAAAGGCCTGTATGCTGCCGCTGCTGCCCGGCGTCTATATCATCCGGGACAAGTCGGACACGATCATCTATATCGGCAAGGCCAAGCGCCTGAAAACCCGCGTGTCGCAGTATTTCCGGGAGGGCGTGCCCCACGACGCCAAGGTCAGCCAGATGATCGCCCACGCCTTCACGTTTGACGTCATTGTCTGTCAGTCGGAATTTGAGGCGCTCGTCCTCGAGGCCAGCCAGATCAAGGCCCATACGCCGAAGTACAATATTTTGCTGAAAGACGACAAGGGCTACAGCTATGTCAAGGTCACGCGCGGGGCCTGGCCGCGCATCTCCGCCGCGCTGCAGAAGGATGACGACGACGCCGACTACATCGGCCCGTTCACCTCGTCGTTTGCCGTGCGGGAGATGGTGGAAACGGCGCAGGACTGCTTCCTGCTGCCGCGGTGCAATAAGAGCTTTCCGCAGGATTTCGGCAAGGGCCGCCCCTGCCTCAACGCCCACATCGGCAAGTGCATGGCCGTGTGCAGCGGCAAAATCACCTGTGCTGCTTACAACGACGCTGTGCAGGGTGCACTGCGGATGATCCGCTACGGCAAAAAGGACATCGTCAGGCAGCTGCGGGAGAAGATGGAGGCTGCGTCGGAGCGGCTTGACTTTGAGACGGCTGCGCTGCTGCGCGACCAGATCATGGCCATTGACCGCGTGGCAGCCGGGCAGAAGGTCGTCATGGAGAGCGACACCGAGATGGACGTCATCGCACTGGCGGGCACGACCCACGCGGTCTGCGCCGCCGTGCTGCGCTACCGCGACGGACGCCTGACCGACAAGCGGGAGTTCCTGTTCCGCGACACGACGGACATCGACGCCGTGCGGGAGGAATTTCTGCCGCAGTATTACCTCGACGGCGAGACGATCCCTAAAACGATTGCCGTGGACGCCCTGCCGCCCGACGCGGAGGCACTGAATGAAGCTCTGAACCAGGCGCGCGGCACGAAGGTGGAGCTGTACGTGCCCCAGCGCGGCGACATCGCGAAGCTCGTCACGATGGCCTATACAAACGCTGTCGAGCGTCTGGGCCGCGAGAGCGGGCGCTATACCCGCGAGGAAAAGCTGCTTGAGGAGGCTGCGCAGGTGCTGGGCCTGAAAAAGCCGCCCCGCGTGATTGAAAGCTACGATATTTCCAACTGGGGCGACGGGTCGAGCGTCTGCGGCATGGTCGTCTTTCAGGACGGCAAGCCCCACCGCGCGGGCTACCGCCGCTTTAAGATGAAAACCGTCGCGGGCACCGATGACTACGCCTCGCTGGCAGAGACGCTCTCCCGCCGCGCGGCGGAGTACGAGATGGCCCGCCGCGGCGAGAAGCCGGACGGCCCGCAGAACCAGTTTGCGACGCTGCCCGACCTGCTGCTCATCGACGGCGGCAGGGGACAGGTCGGCGCGGTCAGGCAGGCCCTGCGCGGCACAGCGCTGGAGCATGTGCCGACCTTCGGCATGGTCAAGGATGACCACCATCGCACCCGCGCCATTGTGGACGACGAGGGCGGCGAGATCGCCATCAACCGCCACCGCAATATCTTTACGTTTGTCACGAACATTCAGGACGAGACCCACCGCTACGCCAACGACTACCGCAAGCGCGCAATGAAGAAAAAGTCCTACGCCGCCACCCTGACCGCCATTCCCGGCGTCGGTGAAAAGACGAGTGCCGCGCTGCTGGCGCACTTCAAGACCGTCACCGCCGTCAAGGCTGCCTCCATCTCCGATCTCGAGGAGGTCAAGGGCATCAGCCATGCCAAAGCGGAAATGCTGTACAACGCGCTGCGGAATGGTATATAATGGTGGCGTAACATCCCCTTGGCCCCCTCTGCGAGGGGGCTCCCGCCGCAGCGGGTGGGGGAGAGAACCTTACGGCAACCCGAAATATTTCGGGCCATGGCAAGGCTCTCTCCCTCCGGCCCTGCGGGGCCACCTCCCTCGCAGAGGGAGGCAAGCAAGCCCGCAATCTAATTGTGAAACGGAATAATCACCTATGCTGATTCTAACCATCCTCCTCTCTCTCGCCCTCGCAGCCCTCTTTACACTCCTGCCCGCCCGTATCCATCACCGCCGCTCCGTCCGCGCGGACCTGTACGCCGGGGCGGGGGTGTCGGCGCTGGTCTGGCTGTGGGCGGTCTGCGTCTGGTCCAAGCCCGGGCTGTCCGTCGGCTTTAACGCCTTCCGGCTGGCCGCGATTTTAATCATGCAGGCAATCGCCTGCGGTGTGGTCTGCGGCTTCCGGCTGCGCGGCACACTGCCGCGAAAGCTCCGCACCCCGGCGGCTGTCGGACTGCTGCTGGCCGCCAGCCTTGGAATAGAATTATTCGTCGGCAACCTGAACTGGCTGGCGACCCACAGCTACACGCCGGTTGACCTGCGCCCGTATCTGGTCGATGACGCAGACCCCGCCGCGCCGCTGACGCTGAACGATGAGCAGACAACGCTGGAATTTGCGGGCCTCGACTTTGCAATATACAACTTGCAGCTCGACGGCCTGACCTCGCTGGCCGACGGCGACACGCCGGAGCAGAAGAACGTTCTGCTGACACTCAACGTTGCCGCCACCGATGAGGCCAGCTCGGTCTCCCGCCAGAGCTGGAACTGGGAGGCCGCCCCCGCGTCCGCCCGCAGCCAGACCCACAGCCTTGACCTCTCCGGCAAGGTGTCCACCCTGACGCTGACGGCGTCGGGCTATACTGGCGAGTACCGCAGCTACCCGCTCAATGCCCAGCTGACCACGGTTTACGCCAACGCCCGCCGCCCGCTGGATTTCTCCGTCCTGCGCTTTGCGGTCATCTTCGCACTGGCGCTGGCGGCATTCGCCCTGCGCCCGGCCAGTGCCGCGTGGCAGGACGTCTACCTGACCCATGAGAAAAAATACCGCCCGGCAGTGCTGGCCGTGGGGCTGGCGCTCTGCGCGGCGGCGTTCCTGGCGCCCTTCGGGGACCGCTTCAACGCGGGCGTCGCCACGAGCTTTTATAACACCCCCGACTGGTCGGGTACGAGCCGCATCGACTTCACCATGCACATCAACGACTGGGCGTCCAACGCCGGTGCCCAGTACGGTGCGCTGGCGCACAGTCTGCTGAATGGCCGCCTTGACCTTGAAAAGGACCCGCCCGCCGCCATGGCTGAACTGGAAAACCCCTACGACACCGCCGCCCGGCAGGCCGCCGCGCCCGATGCCCTGTGGGATGTGGCCTACTATAACGGACGCTATTACGTCTATTTCGGCGTCGTGCCCTGCCTTCTGTTCCAGCTTCCGTTTGAGGCGCTGACCGGCATCCGGGACCTGCCGCCCGCACTGCCGATGATTTTGCTTGCCTGGCTGTACATACTTGCCGCCTTTGGCTTTGTGAAGCAGGCTGTGCGCCGCTGGTTCCCGCAGGCAAGCGCCGCAGCCTACCTGCTCACCGCCGCGGGCGCGGCCTCGGGCACACAGATCTACTATCTGCTCCACCGCCCGTCGGTGTATGAGTACGCGATCCTCTGCGGTGCTGCGTTCGTTTTGTGGGCACTGTGGCAGTGGCTGTGCGCCGCAAACACGCCGGTAAACCGCCGCAAAGCGCTGACTTTCCACCTCGCGTTCGGATCTCTCTGCATGGCGCTGGTCGCGGGCTGCCGCCCCCAGATGGTGCTTTTTGCCGCGCTGGCCCTGCCCATCCTCTGGCCGCGCTATATCACGGAAAAGCGCCTGTGCACCCGCCGGGGCGCAGGGGAAGTCGCTGCGTTTATCCTGCCCGTTGTGCTTGTGGCCGTCGGCCTTATGTGGTACAACGCCGCGCGGTTCGGCTCGCCGTTTGACTTTGGTGCCAACTACAACCTGACCAGCAACGATATGACCCGCCGCGGCTTTGCCGTCGGGCGCATTGCCCCGGCAGCCGTGACCTTCCTCGCGGGCATTCCCGGTGTGCAGACGGTGTTCCCGTACCTGACTGCCACGCGGATGCAGACAAACTACATGGGCCTGACCATTACAGAGCTGTACTACGGCGGCGCATTCGCTTGCCTGCCGCTGCTGTGGGGGCTGGCTGCGCTGCCGCTGGCCCGCCGCCGGTTGGGCAGCCGCCGTGACCTGCGCACCGTTATCCGGCTTGTGCTCGTCTGCACGGCAGCGCTGGCCGTCGTAGACTGCCAGATGGCCGGAATGCTCTACCGCTACCAGAGCGACTGGCTC
>OGWV01001551.1_pt1 | contig 14304 bp, 12 predicted proteins | sample 1576081 | NCBI WGS metagenome assembly OGWV01 (sample SAMEA3541541, study PRJEB24748) | human gut metagenome | biome: human gut; feature: human-associated habitat; material: faeces | place: China | collected 2012 | reverse complement strand
ATCACAGGTGTAGAGAACACGGCTTTTTATCCGGCATCAAATGCTGCATATTTTGCGTTTCTACCTGCAGCAGACTTTCCTCGCGCTGCGCAAGCTGTGCATTGACCTCGTCAAGCTTTTTCTGATTGTCGGCAATATTCTGGTTTAACTGTTCCAGACTCGTTGCCGCCGATTCCATCTCTCCTTTCAGCGCGCTGCTCACACTGTTCTGCATTTCCTCCAGGGAAATGCTCTCGGTCTTTCCCGCCCTCTGCACGGAATAGCCGATTCCTGCACCGAGTAAAATCACGGCAATCGCCGTCATCGCAACGCCCGCTGCAGCTGCCTGTTTTTTCTGGGAATTTCTTTTTCTGCCTTTTTCCTCTGTTTCAGGGCGAAAGGTCTTTTTAGAATTATTTGATTGCATGGGATTTTTCTCCTCCCACAAGACGACGTCCGACGGATGTATCGGAAGGATACGTCGAAAACAGCCGGACGAAATGACGTGAACCAACAGGGTAGAATTCAGGCTTGTCCCTCACCCGGTTTGCGCGTCCAAGGAGTGTCTGCTTTTGCATAAACCTCCTGTCTGACAGCAAAATCTGACTGTCTGTTTGATTTTTTAACTCTGGAAACTGTCGTTGAAAAACGAAAATCAATTTCTGAAAACAATAGCATCCCGTCCGGGGATCTTCTATTGTTTGAAAAAGACTGCAGACCCAATCGGCTATCTGCAAAAGAAATGGAACGTTTTCGTTCCGAAAGGATATTGCCTCCTGCTATTTCTGCATGGGGCGAACTTTCCGAGCTCCTGCTCTGTATGTGTCTGGATGATAGCACGAAAAAAGAGAACCCGTCAAGCGGATTCTCCAATTTTATAAATTGATTATAATTGGGATATAAAAATTTAATGAAAGCAAGTGACGCCCAGATTTAAAAAACGATTCGTGCTGGCACGATAGAGCTTTTGGAATCTGGATGTAGCGGTGCATGGGAAAACGCGATTTCTTCAGGAAATCATCGAATTTCCCATGCGCCGTCACATCTGGTGCCGCACAACGCTGTATTCATCTCCGGAACGGTAATAGGGACAGGCATCAAACGTGCTGCTTAAAAATTTCAGCATCTCGTCCTCGTCCAGATCCATTTCGCAGATATAACATTCATAATCCTCGTCATAGCTGTAATAAGCGCACGCTTCACAGTTTGTCATTTTTTCTGACCGCCTTTCCCTTGAAGAAACGCTGCGGAATTTCAAATACGAACACAATTCCAAGCACAATCGCAACCGCCGCCTTGAGGGCAGAAAATCCGCGGGTAGAAGCTTCATCCAGCTGTCCCGTCACCAGGTAATAGCACGTCCAGTATATTCCGGCTCCAGGCACGAGCGGTAAAATACCGCAGATTAAAAAAATCGTCACCGGGCAACGCTCCCGCACGGCAAAAAAACGGGACATCAGAATAACCAGCACTGTCGCCAAAAAGACAACGACCGCTTCCGACCAAAAGCCCGTCCGCATCCACAAAAAAACATAGACCGCCCAGCCGGACGCTCCGATCAGACCGCAGTAGGGATAATATTTGGAAGGCACGCCAAATAACGCGCCGAACGCAACCGTACCGATTCCAGCCGCAAGAATCTGAAGCAAATCCGTCACAACATGACACCTCCCGTCAGATGATGATAAATGCTCAGCACACAGCCGACGCCTGCCGCCACAGACAAAAAAACAAGCACCGCGTCGATCATGCGGACGGTTCCGGAAATGTAATCGCCGTCCGCGATGTCCCGGATTCCGTTCGTAAATGCGAGTCCCGGCACGAGAGGCATGATGGAACCGCTGATCATATGGCTCATATCCATTTCAAACGGCATATGGATAAATAAAAGACTACACACCGTAATAATGATTCCGCCGCCGATATTTTCCACAATTTTAGAGCATCTGCCGTTTAACCAAAGCAAATACAGATACAGCAGACACCCGATCACAAAGGCTGCGACACAGTCCTGCCACATTCCGCCGAACATCAGACAAAAACAGCCGCTGCCAAGACCGGACATCAGCACCAGTGTCCTTTTGGAAGCGCCCGGCGCATTTCGGATCTGTTCCAGCTTTTCCCGGATTTCCGGCAGTGTGTATTTTCCCTCTTCTATTTCCCGTGAGAGCTGATTGACCGCCGCAACCCGATGAAGCTGTGCACCGCGAACTGGAATATGCTCCACCCGGGCAAAGCGTTTCTCATGCTCATCTCCGGACGTCAGAAAAATGCCGTTGCTGAGTACAAAGGCGTTTTCTGACTGTACGCCGAAATGATGACAGATCCGGTCGATCGTCTCTTCCACACGGAATATTTCCGCGCCGTTTTCCAGCAAAATATGCCCTGCTGTCATCGCTGCGTCCAGCACATCCCGCTGATCCAGCTTTATTGTCTGTTCCTCCTGTGACATCCTGATCCCCCTACAAAAAGAGTTTCCTATACGATAAAAATGCGCGCCCAGCTGCTACAATCTCAGGCGCGCATCATTATTCATGGCAATAGAAGCCTCATGCACCGTGCATTCTATTGTGTTATTTTACATGTTTTCCAGAAGCTTGTCTACACTTACCAGCTTTACGCACAGAACAAACAGCTCCGTTGCCTGAACCAGCTCGTCGATCGGAGGGAAGGAAGGGGCGATACGGATGTTGGAGTCATGAGGATCCTTTTTATAAGGGTAGGTTGCCCCGGCACCGGTCATGACAACTCCGGCTTCCTTTGCTTTTGCAACGATCGCCTTTGCACAGCCGTCCAGAGCTTCAAAGGAAATAAAATAGCCGCCGTGGGGTTTTGTCCAGGTACCGATCTCCAGATTCCCCAGCTCTCTGTCGAGGATTTCCAGCACTGCTTCAAATTTGGGCCGCAGAATCTCTGCATGCTTTTTCATCTGCGTCTCGATGCCGTGGATATCTTTAAAGTAACGCACATGACGCAGCTGATTTAACTTATCGTGACCGATCGTCTGAATCGTCAGATGTGTTCTTAAATCATCCAGGTTGGCCTTGGAAGCAGAAATTGCAGCGACGCCGGAACCGGGGAAGCTGATTTTACTGGTGGAGCTGAATTTATAAACCATATCCGGGTTGCCAGCCTTTTCACACTCGGAAAGCAGCTCCAGGATAACATCCTGAGGCTCGTCATACAGATGATGTACGTTGTAAGCATTGTCCCAGAAAATACGGAAATCCTTTGCCGCAGGCTTTAAGGCAGCGAATCTGCGGACGGTTTCGTCGGAGTAGGTGTAGCCCTGCGGGTTGGAATACTTCGGTACGCACCAGATACCCTTGATGGCTTCATCCTCGCTGACCAGCTTTTCCACCAGATCCATATCCGGGCCCTGGGGAGTCATCGGAACATTGATCATCTCTACGCCAAAATATTCTGTAATCGCAAAATGACGATCATAGCCTGGAACCGGGCAAAGGAATTTTACCTTGTCTAACTTATGCCAGGGAGTCATCCCCATAATACCGTGGGTGAAGGCATGGCTCACTACATCGAACATTACATTCAGACTGGAGTTGCCGTAGATAATGATATTATCTGCAGGCACTTCGATCAGTTCTCCCAACAGACGCTTTGCTTCCGGGATGCCATCCATAACACCATAGTTACGGCAATCAATTCCTGCCTCACACTTCAGATCTGTAAAGCTGTCCAGTACATCCATCATACCCATGGAAAGATCCAGCTGCGCTGCGCTCGGTTTACCGCGGGACATATCCAGTTTCAGTCCTTTACCCTGGAACTCCTTATACTGAGCCTCCAGCTGACTCTTTTCCTGCAGTAACTCTTCTTTGCTTCTGTCTTTATAAGCTGTCATGCTTCCTCCCATTCTGCCGCGTAACCGGCCTTTCATTTGCGAGTTTATTTTCTTTTTTACTCTTCCTTACATTATCCACAATTCAGAAATGCTGTCAAGACGAAACTTTTTTCAAAAAAGACTTGCCAAACCGATGAAATATCAGTATAATATCTATTGTTGGAGTTCTGCCGGAATAGCGCAGTTGGTAGCGCAACTGATTCGTAATCAGTAGGTCGAGGGTTCGAGTCCCTTTTCCGGCTTTTCTTTATAGGAATTTTAATTCATGACAATAGAATGCACGCTCTGCGAGCATTCTATTGTTTAAGGCACTGGTATTCCAGTGCCTTTTTGTTTTCCCAATTCACTCGTAGCTGTCTGTAAACAGATTTTATGCTCGCATAAAAATCTGTTTACAGACAGCTACGAGGGGAGCGCTATTTCATGCGCAAAAGAAGCTGCGCAATCTCATACTACGCTTTATTCCAGCTCGAATGCGCCGGTATAAAGCTGATAATACTTTCCTTTCTGCGCGATCAGCTCATCATGGCTGCCGCGCTCGATAATCCGTCCATGCTCGAGAACCATGATCACATCGGAATTCCGAACTGTGGACAGTCTGTGTGCGATAACGAATACGGTTCGTCCGTGCATCAACGCATCCATACCTTTCTGCACAATCGCCTCTGTTCTGGTATCGATCGAAGATGTCGCCTCGTCCATAATCATAACCGGCGGATCTGCAACTGCAGCACGCGCAATCGAAATCAGCTGTCTCTGTCCCTGGGACAGGTTCGATCCGTTACCGTCGATTACCGTCTGGTAGCCTTCGGGCAGACGTGTGATGAAATCATGCGCACCCGCAAGCCTTGCAGCCCCGATACACTCTTCATCTGTCGCATCCAGCTTGCCATAGCGGATATTTTCCATGACAGTGCCGGTAAAGAGCACCGTATCCTGCAGAATAATGCCAAGAGAACGGCGCAGATCCGCTTTTTTTATCTTGTTGATATTAATTCCGTCATAACGGATTTTGCCGTCCGCGATATCATAAAACCGGTTGATCAGGTTTGTGATCGTCGTCTTTCCGGCGCCGGTCGCGCCTACAAACGCCACCTTCTGTCCGGGCTCTGCGTACAGACTGACATCATGCAGGACGATTTTATCCGGATTGTAACCAAAATCCACTTCCTTCAGGCGCACGTCGCCCGTCAGACGCGTATAGGTCACGCTGCCGTCCGCGCTGTGCGGATGCTTCCATGCCCAGATATCTGTACGCTCGCTGCATTCGACCAGTTCACCATTTTCTTCTTTTGCATTGACCAAGGTTACATAGCCATCGTCTGTCTCCGGCTCTTCATCCAGCAGGCTGAAAATACGATCTGCCCCCGCAAGACCCATGACAACTGAGTTGACCTGATTGGATACCTGTCCGATATTGCCGCAGAACTGTCTTGTCATATTCAAAAAAGGTACGGTAATACTGATGGAAAGTGCCATGCCTGACAAACTCAAGTTCGGCGCGCCGGACAATAGCAGCATGCCTCCAGCAAGCGCTACGACAACATAAAGGATATTGCCCATATTCATCAGAATCGGCATCAGCATGTTCGCATAACGGTTTGCCTGACAGGACATTTCAAACAGCTCGTCGTTGACCCGGTCAAAATCCTTTTTTGTCTCGGTCTCATGACTGAACACCTTGACAACCTTCTGTCCGTTCATGATCTCTTCCACAAAGCCCTCTGTCTTGCCGACTGCGATCTGCTGCTTTAAGAAAAAATGTGCCGAGCTGCTGCCGACCTTTTTGGTAACGACAAACATCAATGCAACGCCACAGAGCACGACCAAAAGCAGCCACATGCTGTAATACAGCATGATTGAAAAAATCGTAACCACGGTGATACAGGAAATCAACAGCTGCGGAATACTCTGAGAAATCAGCTGGCGCAGCGTGTCGATATCGTTAGTATAATAGCTCATGATATCGCCGTGGTTATGTGTATCAAAATACTTGATCGGCAAATCCTGCATGCGGTTGAACATTTTTTCCCGCATCTTCTTCAGGGAGCCCTGTGTGATAATCGCCATTCCATAGGAATATGCATAGCCTGCTGCCAGAGACAGCGCATACAGTACAACCAGGATGAGGACCAGTCTGGTCACCGTCGGCGCTGCCGCCGCCCAGTCCTTCGTCTGCCAGTACTGCTCGACCACTGCGATGATATTCTGCTGGAAAATAGCGGGAATCGAGCTGATCAGTGCATTCAGTACGATGCAGACCAAAACTAACGGCAGAAGTACCGGATAAAACTCGAACAGCATCCTGATCAGACGCTTCATCGTTCCTTTTTTCGCCTGTCCCTTATTTTTCATCAGAATCACCTCCCTTGTTCTGGGAAGTATATACTTCCCGGTAAATCTCGCTCGTCTTGAGAAGCTCTTCATGGGTGCCGATATTGCAGATCGTACCGCCGTCCATGACCAGAATCCGATCCGCATCCTGCACGGAGGAAATTCTCTGTGCGATGATGATCTTGGTCGTTTCCGGAATGTATTCGCGCAGCGCTTTGCGGATCTGTGCGTCCGTCCTGGTATCCACCGCACTGGTCGAATCGTCGAGAATCAGGATCTTCGGCTTCTTTAACAGCGCTCTTGCGATACAAAGTCTCTGCTTCTGACCGCCGGACACATTGCTGCCTCCCTGTTCGATATGCGTATCGTATTGATCCGGGAACTGCATGATAAATTCATCCGCCTGCGCCAGACGGCATGCTTCCTTTAATTCCTCATCCGTCGCGTTCTGGTTGCCCCAGCGCAGGTTTTCCTTGATCGTTCCGGAAAACAGAATATTTTTCTGTAATACGACTGCTACCTGGTTGCGCAGCACTTCCAGATCATATTCTCTGACGTCTTTTCCGCCAACCTTTACAACGCCCTCTGTCGCGTCATAAAGTCTGGAAATCAGTTGGATCAGGGAAGACTTCGAAGAACCGGTGCCACCGATAATTCCAATCGTCTCCCCGGAACGGATATGCAGATCGATATCGGCAAGCGCCATCTTCTCCGCCTGCAGAGAATATTTGAAACTGACATGGTCGAAATCGATCGAACCATCTGCCACTTCCTCCACCGGGTCTGCAGGACTTGTCAGCGTACTGTCCTCTTTTAACACTTCCACGATTCGCTGTGCGGATTCCGCAGCCATCGTCACCATGACAAATACCATCGAGAACATCATCAGGCTATTTAATATCTGGAAGCTGTATACTAAAAGGGCAGAAAACTGTCCGACGTCCAGATCCAGACCGCCGCTCGTGATGATCGTATAAGAACCAAAGGACAGGACAAAAATCATAACCACATACAGGCAGAACTGCATCAGAGGGCTGTTGATCGCCAGAATCTTCTCCGCGCGGGTGAAATCCTGACAAACCTCTTCTGCCGCATGATGGAATTTTTCTTTTTCGTACGCCTCGCGCACAAAGGATTTTACCACGCGCATGCCCTTGACATTTTCCTGAATCGAATTGTTCAGAGCATCGTACTTACGGAATACCCGTTTAAACAGCGGACCTACCTTATGGATCACGGCAAACAGTCCAATCCCCAGAATCGGGATGACCACCAGGAAGATCAGCGCCATCTTTCCGCCCATAATAAACGCCATCGTAAAGGAAAAGATCAACATCAGCGGGCTGCGGATCGCAAGTCGGATCAGCATCATAAATGCCAGCTGGACGTTCATAACGTCCGTCGTCATTCTCGTCACTAAAGACGAGGTAGAAAATTTGTCGATGTTTTCAAAGGAAAAATCCTGAATCCGGTAAAACATATCCTTGCGCAGGTTTTTGGCGAATCCGCAGGACGCGGACGCGCAGACCGAACCGGCTCCGGCTCCGAATGCGAGGGACATAAGCGCCATCAGCACCAGAATCAGACCATACCGTGAAATGACGCCCATACCGCTTCCGGCTTTGATTTCATTGACCAGCTGAGCGACTACAAACGGGATGATACATTCCATGACCACTTCCAGAGATACCAGAATCGGTGTCAGGATCGAATCGCGCTTGTATTCCCTGATCGACTTCATCAGTTCTTTTATCATACTTTTTACGTTTGTCTCCTTTCATCTGTGAAATTGCCCGTTCACACGAGCTTTGTGTCCACCTTTTGCCCCGGCAGGCTATGTATACGCTCAAACCGGTGCGTAAAGAGGAAAAAAAGCGGCGGGCGATAAGGCTCGCACGCCGACTTTTTCTGATCTATGCAGATATGAAATAATTATACATGGATTTTCTTGCAAGTCAAGTCCCGGAATCCAGATGTACATCCATCTGTGGATACGGAATGCGGATGCCCGCTTCATCGAAGCCGTATTTGATATCCTCCAGCATCGTATAGCGCGCCTGCCAGTAGTTTTCCTTCTTCGCCCAGAATTTCACAACAAGGACAACACTGCTGTCTGCCAGTTCGTCTACGTTGACTGCGATCTCCCGCTCCGGAAGCACATACGGGTTTTTCTTCGCAATTTCCTGCACTGCTTTCCGTGCGCTGCGGATATCAGAATCATACGAAATTCCGACTTTCAAATCCACACGCCGTTCCGCCTCATCCGTCACGTTCGTCAGGCTGCTGTTTGCGAGGTTTCCGTTCGGGATCAGAATAATCTGATTGTCATAGGTTGCAAGCTTCGTATAAAAGACAGATATCTGCTGAACAATCCCTTCGTTACCGCCCCCTTCAATGATATAATCTCCGACATGAAACGGCTTCAGCATCATAATCAGGATTCCGCCAATACAGTTACTTAAGCTTCCCTGGATCGCCAGACCGATCGTTACGCCGACCGAACCGATCACCGTCGCAATGCTTGCTGCCTCCACACCAAACAGCTGCAGAATCATGAACACCAGAATCGTATACGAAACAAACTTAATCGAGGAATCCAGAAACTGCGCCGCTTCCTCCGACGCGCTGGAACGCTCCATCGCCCGTCTGATAAAATGCCGGATCATCGCAATCAGTCTGCTGCCGATCGCAAACAGGATGAGCGCCAGCACCGTGCGGACGCCCAGCCCCAGAAGCTTGTCCGGCAGCTCGTTTAAGTAGCGTTCCAGCAGGCTCAGCTGTTTTTCCATATCCTTTAAGGATTCGTCCGGCGCAAGGCTTTCTATCTCTTCGCCTGTCAGCGTCACAGAGGATGTCAAAAATGCTGCGCCGGACATCAGCACCTTCCTCATGCTTTGGTTCCTTTCGTCACTTTCGCGGAAGAGGTAGACTTCTTAGCTACAGAGGCAGGCTTCTTAGCCGTCGCCTCTTTCACTGCGACAGCCTTCGCGGTCGCTGTCTTTTTGCGGGTCGTGCGGCGTGCAGGCTTTTCTTTTTCTTTTCCCTCAAGAATCGCGCTGTCCGCCTGCTCTGCCTTTTCGGTCAGCTCTTCCTTCAGGGTTTTCTTTTTCATGGCAGCTGTTTTCTTCGCAGCCTCTTCCACCGCTTTTTTGGCAGCAGCCGCTTTCCTTACGACCTCTTCTGCTGCCTGCCTTGCCACCGCTTCCTTTTCAGCTGCCTCTTCGGCAGCTTTTCTCGCAGCTTCTTCCTTCTTTGCAGCCTCCTCCGCTGCTTTTTTAGCGATTGCTTCTTTTTTCGCAGCTTCCTCTGTGGCTTTTCTCACAGCCTCTTCCGCCGCTTTTTGGGCAGCCTCGGCGATCTTTCTGCGCTCTTCTTTTTCTTCGTCCGTGTAAGGCGTATAGGCAAAAATGCTCACAGACAGCGGCGCCTGATGCATCAGGATCGAATTTTCCCTGCCGTCGGATGCAATTTCTTCCGCTTCCAGTACATAGGAGTTAATTCTTCCTTTTCCGCCAAAGGCGATATCGTCAGAGTTTAAAACTTCCGTATATTTTCCTTCAAAAGGTACACCCACCCGATACTCCGGTCTGTCCACGTTTGCAAAGTTCAGGCATACCAAAAGCGTCTCTTCCTCTTTGTCGCTCTTTCTCAGATAGGAAAGCGTGCATTCGTTTGCATCAATGCAGTTAATCCATTCGAAGCCGTCCCAGCTGTCGTCTTCCGCATACAGCGCAGGGTTTTTACGATACAGCTCGTTTAACCGCTTCACAAACCGGCGCATCTGCTCATGATGATCATATTTTAGCAGTTCCCATTCCACGCCCCGCTCTTCGTTCCACTCGTCGTACTCTGCGATATCCTGTCCCATAAACAAAAGCTTCTTGCCCGGATGCGTCATCATATAACCGTAGCCTGCGCGCAGGTTCGCGAATTTGTCCGCTTCCTCTCCCGGCATCTTGCTAAGCATCGACGCTTTGCCGTGAACTACCTCGTCATGGGATAACACGAGCATGAACTTTTCGGAATACGCATAAACCATCGAAAACGTCAGATCGTTGTGATGATACGCACGGAAATATGGGTCATACTGCATGTAGTCGAGGAAATCGTTCATCCAGCCCATATTCCATTTCATCGTAAAGCCAAGACCACCATCGTTTAAATCGCCCGTCACCTTCGGCCATGCTGTGGATTCCTCCGCGATCGTAACCGCGCCCCTGCCGCGTTTTTGAATCATGCTGTTTGTATGCTTTAAAAATTCGACCGCTTCCAGATTTTCATTGCCGCCGTACATGTTGGCAATCCATTCGCCATCCTGCTTTCCGTAATCGAGATACAGCATGGAAGCGACCGCGTCCATCCGGATTCCGTCTGCATGGAACTGCTCCACCCAGTAAAGCGCATTGGCAATCAGGTAGTTGCTTACCTGCGGTCTGCCGTAATTATAGATCAGCGTTCCCCAATGCGGATGCGCCCCCTGTCTCGGGTCTTTGTGCTCATACAGGCATGTCCCGTCGAACCCGGACAGTCCGTAAGCATCTCTCGGAAAATGGGCCGGAACCCAGTCCAGAATCACGCCGATTCCTGCTTTGTGCAGCTCGTTGACAAAATACATAAAATCCTGCGGTGTGCCATAACGTGCAGTCGGCGCATAATAGCCGATGACCTGATAGCCCCAGGATCCATCCAGCGGGTGCTCCATAACCGGCATCAGCTCCACATGGGTATAGCCCATTTCCTTCACATAGGAAATAACCTTCGGTGCAAACTCCCGGTAGTTATAATATCTGCGGCCATCCTCGGGCTTTGCAAAGGAGCCCAGATACATTTCGTAAACGCTCATCGGCTCTTTTTCAGGACAGCTTTTTTCTCGTGCCAAGATCCATGCTTCATCTTCCCAGGCAAAGCCATCGATGTTGCGAACAACAGATGCCGTGTCCGGGCGGAGCTGTTGTCCAAACGCATAGGGATCTGCCTTCAGGTAAGTCAGACCGCCCTTTAATTTCAGCTCAAACTTATAATTCTCGCCCTCTTTAACTCCGGGGATAAAAATTTCAAAAATACCGGAATCCCACAGGCGGCGCATCTGATGTCTGCGTCCATCCCAATGGTTAAAATCTCCCACAACACTGACCCGCAGCGCATTCGGTGCCCAGACTGCAAAATGTACGCCCTGGGTTTTGTCGATGGTCATCATATGCGCACCAAGGATACGGTAAGCTTCATAATGGATTCCTGCCGCAAACCGCGCCGTATCCTCTTTGGTAATGACCGGAGCAAACCGATAGGGATCTTCAAATTCTTCTGTTGTGCCATCTTCCAAAGAAGCCTTTAGTGTATAGCCTCCGATTTCCTTACCGCCAACCAGTGTAGCATAATAGCCAGCCTCGTCCGCCTGCTCCATTTCCACAGTCTTTTGACCGGGCAGCTTCAGTTCCATCGAAACAGCGCCCGGATAAAATGCCTGCACCACCGTCGCATTGCCTTCCCGGTGCGGTCCCAAAAGCCGGTGCGGATCGTCCTCCTCCGAATAAATAATTGCCTCTATTTCAGGCCAGTTCATCAGCCTATACAGTTTTTCGTTCATTCGATACCCTCCTGCCGGACGCTTTTGCCGCGCTCCTCTTATTTTTATTTTACCCTTCCCGGGCACAATAGGCAAGGGAAAAAGTCTATTTACAAAAGGCCCCGGAGACTGGCACCATACTGCCTTTCTCCGGGGTCTGTGACTCTCCGTTACAGAACGCCTGCGTTTTACTTCACCACCCGTACGCGGAACACGCCATCGATCGTCTTTAACTGATTGACAATACTGCCGCTTACGGAGGACTCCAGGTCGACCATCGTATATGCAACATCGCCTTTGGATTTGTTCATCATATTTGCGATGTTTAAGTTGTTCCAGCCGAGGACGGAGGAGAACTTCGCGATCATGTTTGCGATATTCTTATGGAAAATCACGACTCTACTTTCTGCCGTGCACACACCCATATCGCAGTCCGGGAAGTTGACGCTGTGGAGAATATTTCCGTTTTCGAGATATTCCTGCAGCTGTCTGACTGCCATAACCGCACAGTTTTCTTCCGACTCCTCGGTCGAAGCGCCCAGATGCGGGATGACGATGCAGCCCGGCTTTCCTGCCGTGACCGGATTCGGGAAATCCGAAACGTAGCGGCGGATTTTGCCGGCGGTAATTCCGTCTAACACAGCTTCTTCATCCACCAGCAGATCTCTTGCAAAGTTTAACAAAATCACGCCGTCCTTCATCCGGGAGATAGCTTCTGCGCTGATCATATTTTTTGTGCTGTCCATCAGCGGCACATGGATTGTGATATAATCGCACTGCTCATAGATTTCATTGACATCCAGCACATGTCTGACGTCGCGGCTTAACTTCCACGCCGCATCGACCGATACATACGGATCATAGCCGAGCACTTCCATTCCGAGATGACGCGCCACATTAGCAACCTTGACGCCGATCGCGCCCAGTCCGATGATACCAAGGCGTTTGCCCATCACCTCTGTACCGGCAAACTTCTTCTTCTCTTTTTCCGCATCCTTCGCAATATTTTCATCTTCCTGATTTTCTTTCACCCAGTTGATGCCCGATACAACGTCACGGCTTGCTAAAAGCATTCCGGCAATGACCAGCTCTTTTACGCCGTTTGCGTTTGCACCCGGTGTATTGAACACGACGATACCTTTTTCCGCGCATTTCTCCAGCGGGATATTGTTGACGCCGGCTCCCGCTCTTGCAACCGCTAAAAGTCCATCCGGCAGCTCCATATCATGCATCGATGCACTTCGAACCAGGATGCCTTCCGCTTCTGTAATTTCGTCTGTTTTGATATAATTTTTCGAGAAATTATCGAGTCCGACCTGTGCGATCGGATTCATGCAATAATATTTTCTCATTGAAACCTCCCACTCTGCTTACTGATTCTGCGCTTCAAACTCTTTCATAAAGGCAACCAGCTTTTCCACGCCCTCCATCGGCATTGCATTGTAAATGCTTGCGCGCATGCCGCCGACGCTTCTGTGTCCCTTTAAGTTCTCCAGACCGTTTTTCTTTGCCTCTGCAACAAATTTTGCATCCAGATCGGCATTGCCTGTGATAAACGGAACGTTCATCAACGAACGGTCTTCCTTGCGGACACCCTGCCGGCATCACCGGAAGCCCGCTTCAAATACTGGCATTGGTATTCTTCTTCTCCGGTATGGCCTTTAAGTTGAGCCTTGTACCTTTCCATTTGTGGACTGCCGACACCTATCAGGGAGCGCCTACCACAGTTGCCGCTTACCTGTCGGTTATCTCGAAAGGTGCAGCCGCCTTTGCGCTGATGGCCATTTTGGTCAAAGTATTCGGTTCCATGACCGCCCAATGGAGTGAAATGCTGTGCGTGGTCATTGTCGCTACCATCACCATTGCCAACCTGTTTGCCATCCGCCAAAGCAACTTAAAGCGCTTTATGGCATTCAGCAGTATATCACAGGCAGGATATATCATGCTGGCAGTCCTGGCAGGCACTCCGCAGGGAATGGCGTCATTAGTTTATTATATCATTGTATACATTGCAGCCAATCTTGCCGTATTCGGGGTAATCAACGCCATCGAGCAACACACCCACGGAATGGTTGAGCGCGAAGATTACAACGGACTCTACAAAACCAATCCCCGTCTGACAATGGTGATGACACTTGCCCTTTTCTCTTTGGCTGGTATCCCGCCATTTGCCGGGTTCTTCAGTAAATTCTTTGTATTTGCAGCAGCTTTCCAAAGTGGATATTATCTGATAGTGTTTATTGCATTGGTAAACACCATTATTTCACTTTACTATTATCTGCTGATTGTAAAAGCTATGTTCATTACCCCCAATGATGAACCAATCGCCACCTTCAAAACCGGTATCGCCATGCGTACCTGTTTGTTGATTTGTGTGGCAGGCATCTTCATATTGGGCATCGCCAGCAGCATTTACCAACTGCTGAACGATACAGCTGCACTTTATTGAGAAAGAAAAGGGAGTGTGTCAAAACCAAACCGGCCTATCCAATCGTCAGCTGTAGAGGCAGGGGTCGCCTGCCCGAAGACACAAAGCAAACTGTTTTCGGGCGAGCGAACC
>OGWV01001544.1_pt1 | contig 14362 bp, 19 predicted proteins | sample 1576081 | NCBI WGS metagenome assembly OGWV01 (sample SAMEA3541541, study PRJEB24748) | human gut metagenome | biome: human gut; feature: human-associated habitat; material: faeces | place: China | collected 2012 | reverse complement strand
CCCTGTGCGACACCAACCTCTGCTCCACGCCGGGCTACGGGCTCGACGACATCTTCCGCCGCAGCCGACGCCACAAGTTGTCAGACAATAATATAAATCGAACGTATGAACTATAAGAGCGTTTATAAATTAAAACATATATTGTTAACAAATTATTTACAATTATGTCATAATGTGTTAACAGTAATACAGTATTATATAATCATAAAGATAAAGAAACAAAGACGTCAAGGAAAGACTTGAAGAAAAGGAGAATTAAAATGGTAGTAAAATCAGCAAGACGATATATCACAGCATTAGATAAAATTTTAAAGAGTCAACATAATGACATTACTACAAAGATAGTAGAATTTAATGATGATAATATCGAGTATATAATGTTAAACTTTTTTATTGATAGTAAGCAATGTTTTGTAGCCGCTTATGACTATGATGATATAGTTGAGTATCATGTTGATGGTATTGATGGAGTAATTGAATACAAAATTGGAGATAATGAAACGCATAAGCATTCTATCTATACAATATTAAATAGAATTTATGATTTAATTGTTAAATTAGAGGAAGAAAACAACAAAACAAAAAAGTACTACGCTAATTATAGCAGTGAAGATTGCATTGAGAATGCCGAATGCGCACGCGGCAATGATGTTTTCGATGGATGCAAACAGAAACCACCAAAAGGGCATATCTATATTGATACCGATAGTGTGAAAGTTGCACCATTACCAGAACAGCAACCTAGCGAAGAATCTATAAAAGATACTATTATAGCAGATGATAATATCGCTTATCAGACTGCTAAAGTAACAAAAACTAAACACTCGGTACTTGATGTTATGCAATGCATGATGTGTCCGGCTGATAGAGAAGGAAATAGGTGTGGCGGTAAACAATGGTGCAAACAAACATGGAAACGATATGACGCAATTGTCAATCCCGAATGGCATCATGTTAGCCTTGCCACACTTGCCAACATTGATTTTGATATACTTGACGAAAAGCGCAAGCTTGTATTCGATATCAACCAGATATTAAAAGATGGTATTCGCAATTTATACAAATGTGAGAATCATATTTCGTTTGAAGTCTTAGAAAGATATGTAATTAGAAAATGTGATGAATTGATTCGACACAATCGTTTAAAAGCGTTCTGGTTTTCATATATTGCGCGGCAGCTTGATGATGTTAGAAGAAACACTATCTATTTATATACTCCATATATTACAGCACATAGAAATAGATGGTAATATCATAGCTGTTCTATCGGCTATACGGGAAGAAAGAAGGAATTATGAATCTATATGGAATCGAAAACAGAAACACAATTGGTAAAGCAATTATGGTAGCAGATAGCAGAAAAACAGGCGAGTGGTTATATAATAACAATCTTAAATATGTTACATGGGCTGAAGTGCGCGGATATATGAACGTTAATTTGACAACTATTCACCCATATAATGGCAGATATGGAAAAGGTTTCGTGAGAGTAGTCCCCAGTTATTATAAAGGCAAGCCGTCTACAAAGTTTATGACAATCCAATATTGGATTGAAAAGTGAGGTGTTAACATGGATAATTTAACAGCACAAAAGAAATTACAACTTATCAGTGATTGCATAGCAGCGGAAGATTCTGTTAGTAAGCTTCATATTGACGTTAGAAAAATGTATGCTTACTTAGCAGAACAGGCAGTAAATTCTGAAACATCAAACGATATTAAGTCTCTTGAAATTGCAAAAATTACACTTGATTTTCTTGTAAAGGGGGTCTTAAAATGAACTATTCAGTAGTTGTATGGGGCTTCGATACCGATAACGATTATTACCACGACTGTGATATTATTAAAGCTAAAAATATATCGGAAGCGTTTAGTTACGCTTGTAATGTGCGCTGGATGGGTTGGACTTTTACAAGATTAGATATCGAAGAATTAAAAGAGTGTACCTATATTGTAAAATATCATGATAATTATACTAATGAAAATGGTATTTTCACTTGTAAAGCTGACACAGCTTTTGAATCAAAAATAAAGTTTAGACTTTCTAAAGATTTTGAAGATACTAAACGTTATACAATAATCAGTGTAAAAGGAGTAAAGAAATGAGAACGATGAAGAATACTTACTGTGTAGAAGTCGCTTTTCTGAATACAGATAGCGACGATATCAACATAGAATATGTTGAATCTATTGGATATAACGCAAGACAAGCGAGTGATTATGCTGTTGAATATCTATCAAAATTGCCATTTGTAAGCTATATTACAGTTATATCAATAGAAAGAAAATAAGAAAAGAGAGGGCTTGCACCCTCTCTTTCTTAATTCAAAGGAATATTAAATTCCACACCATACAACTGTATCTCATCAACACTTGTAAAAGTAGCATACCCACTACCGCTTATATCAACCAAACGGAGATAAATTGCACCACTATCTAACTGTGTAGCATCATATGGATTGATAGTAAGAACAGCCATGCATTGATGATAACCGGATTTATCATGAATAATCGCATTACAATTGCAAATACTTTGCGCATTTACAAACGAAAGATTATGACTCATAACTTTGATAGCTGCACTTGTGAAATTCTTTGCTGGCTTGAAAGCCAGATCAAGGAAACTCGCAACATGTCTAAAGCTACAATGTGCGTTGGTATTAGTCAACACAACCTGCATCTTATAATCATTAAGAGTACAATCAGTACCATCAAGCGCAAAATCAGCGGTACGGTTCCAACTAGCATACCCCTCCATTGCCTTATAAATCATATCTGCAATTGAAGCTTGCCCACTAGCATTAGGGTGAATATTATCAGATGCTAGTACACCAGTCCAACGCAAAGCACTATCAGCACCACTCAAAAACTTATACTTACCCCAGTAAGTTTCGTATAAAGTTTTAATCTCATCATATGCTTTTTGTTTTGCAACTGTAGTAAATCCAATGATAGGTGTCGCAATCCAACCAATGTAAAGTGTTGCGTTTGGTAACTGTGCCATTAAATCAATTGTATCTTTAATTCCCGAATTGATAAGGGAAGCTGCAACAAATTGATCATTCCAACCGCCTGCAACAACAACATACTTAACCTGTTTCTTTTGCTTATCAGTCAGGGTAGCAATAGCTTGCGTCAGCAACTCGGAAAAGTGAGTATTCGCACCAAAACCGCTGCCACCCAAACTTTTATTAACATAAAACTTAGCATCTGAAAAATACTTCTCATGCAAAATATCACACCACGGCTTAATCATGCCATCAGGTGTGTACCCTTCCCCATATGAATCGCCAATTGTAATCAATCCATATTCGGTTAACCATGTATCAATAATATCCGACAATTCGCCGCTGTTTTTCAGTCCGTCAAGGTATGCGTCAATAGCACCGATATAATCAAGATTATCAATGTAGTTTTGTACATCCTGTTGCCATTTATTCCATTGTGTATAATAATCGTCCCACTTTGTGTTTAAATCTTTAGTTGTCTTAATTATCCAATCAAGATTTAAATTGTGAAAGTCGGTATAAGGAAAATTAGAAAATGCCATTGTCTACCCCCTACTTGAATTGATCTGAAGGAATCACGTTATACTCTTTACCGTCATCGCCTGTAACAAGAATAGGTTCAAAAGCCGTATCAAAATAATGTATATCTGGTATTTGTCCAAATTTTTCGATTGTTATTCTAATTTCGGCTTCTTTTGTAATATCAGGCACATATATACCCATTGTTGATGGAGACTTGCTATTAACAACAGGAAATGTGATGGTATCCCCCGGAAATATTGACATATACGGTACTAACTCTTTAACGTTGTTTGCGCCATTGATATGTAATCGTTCGTATGTATAACCATCTTGTAATTGAATAGTAGTATGCTCCTTTGTTAATTCATTAGCTTTAAAAGAAATGCGAATAAAATTTCCACTATATTGAATCATAATTTACCCCCTTTTTCCCAACCAAATCCATCAATAACACCTATTGAAATTGTCTCAAGTTCTTTTCCGCAATGCATGAAGAAACCATGACCAATGTCAAGCCCTATATGTCTACCAGTACCGCCAAAAGTTGTATACAGTAAATCACCATCTTTAGTCTTGTCAGGAGTCGTTATATTAGTGCAACTGTTTATATAGGCAGTCGAATACATGTATTTACCCGTCACAAGGTTAATGAATCCACTACAGTCAATCAAGATTTTTCCACCATTCGCCATACAGAACGCCTTAATCTGTGCTTTCTGCTGCGCGTTGTACTTCTTAAAATAATTTGGCTCTGCGCTCCATAAAGCTTCAAAAACCTCATGAGTACATTTTTGCCCCTTCGCCCCGTAAAGGTAAGCGTACTTGTCACGGTTTTTGTAAAGCTCTCTAGCCTTAGCAATATAAGCAACGTTTTTGTCTGGAATATCATAAATCATAGTTTTAATTCTCCTTTTCTTTTACGATTGTTAACAACTCTGTAATAACTTTTGTGTTATTGTTTAGGGCATCAACCCACTTTGAACTCTCTTGGTCATGCTTTTCATACCATGTCTTTCTTTCCTCACGTTGCCGCACGTCAAGTGCATTCACATACCACATTACCGCGCCTAGGCATACGCAAGGCACACCAACCATCTGTGCAATTTGCGCAATTGCGTTCATAATTTCCATTCTACCACACTCCTACCAATAATCTATTTGCATACAGCTCACAAACTTTATCAAGGAAATTGTAAGCTGTAGTCAGATCAATTTCCACTTGCATCATTTGTTGCGAAGTAGTAACACCAATGTTTCCGTGTATTCTTCCCTCATGTGTTCCTTTTGTTGTTGATTCATCCAAACCATTTGTAACACTTCCATGTGAGGAATCAGCGCCAAACGACTGGGAATCACTTCCGCTGTCAGTGGTGTTATCAGTGTTGGCAACTTCTGGATCGCTTGAATTAAATGCCGCAACTTTGTGTGTACTATCAGTAACTTTTCCAAAAGTTGTTGTAATGTCACCCTTGTTAAACGTTTCTTCTGTATCTACTTTTCCCTTCTGAAAAGTGCCGCCGCCTTTATCTTCCCAACTTTCCATTCTATCATAATTTTCTATTGGATTGTACTCAAGCTGTGTTACTTCCCATAAGTGGTCGATACTCCATTGCAAAGAACGTGCTACACTTGTAACATGCCGTCTTAAATATTTGGGGTCTTGATACACGGGGGTCAAATCTCCATATGATAGCAAAAAGTGTTCAATAAGTTGATCTTTTGAAACACCTTTTATATAAATATCTGTAAAAATAGAACTGTCATACTCATACAACGTTGCTATTGGTATAATCGTTCTCACTCTTGTCACCCCCTCTATTGTCAGGATACCGCAAACGTGCGCGAATGTCAAGGTTATAATGTGCGTTTACTTTTTCTAAACATTCGTTAATTGTCTCAATCCACAACTCACATTTGGACATTACAGCGTTTTTGGTTTCTTCTACCTCATCGGTTATCATACGCTCTTTTTTATCAGGAGCTGTATAAATACCAATCTCCATATCAAACGCATGTTTGAGATTTTCAACGCTTTCTAACGCCGCCTTAACTACATTATAACATTTTTCGATATCGTTGTTAAAGAACTCATATAAAGGTTTGCCTGTTTCCTTATCATAAAGAGCTTGATTGATTACAACTGCTAGCTGTCCCGACATGATATTATCAAAAGCAACTTTAAAAGTCTCCGCTGTGCTTTTGTTTTTGGCTGTAAAAATAAAACCAAACTTTGCTAGAGCACTAGCAACGTCATGATTAGATAGCGTCATGGCTACACGTTGCGCATATGAATTTATCAAGTCGCCAATGCCGCACCAATCAGGTGCTAATTTTACAATCTCACAATCTTCTCCTATTTTCAAATCGCCATTAAAAGAAGCGTCAAAAGCGGGGTTCGCGACTACATAGTTAGTAGGCTGATACTGCACATCAAAGCCATAAGGCGAACCGTGTTGAGGTATGAGTCCAAACTTTGCGGTATTCATAACGCAAAAGTTACCTTTTAAAAACAAAAGAGGATAGATATAATTTTTCGCCCAGTTTTTAGGCATACCGTCAAAAATGATAAGACTTTCAGCACGTTGCAAAAAGTATCTAAAATATGTTGCATAGTCCCATGTATTGTTAATGTGAATCATATTTGGATTTTGCCTTGACTCATACTCGTTAATAATAGGACTTGATACACATTCCCCAACATAATAGCCACTATATACAAAAGGTTTCATTCTATAAACATACCCCCATTCAAAAAATCATTGATAACTGCTTTTCCGTTTTCAGTTGCAGAGCAATTTACATCTGCACTTTCGCACTGTAAAAAACCTGATAAATTAGCTAAACTTATCTTTTTACAAACAGGATAGCCAAAATGCTCATAATCACGGTTAGGCTGATTTGCAAAAATAGCACGTAAAGCAATAACGTTACTTCCAACCATTGTACCACCACTACCACCGCTTGTTTCAACAGTTGGGGCAATGCTAGAAATTCCCGACTCAATAGCAGAAACACCACCTAAAATATTATGCGTTGCAAAAGAAAACGCTGCATTGATTGCACTTGATACAGTTCCTATTACATTTGTAGAGCGTGCCGAATAACTAACAGGAGCACCACAGTTTCCAGTTGCGGTGAAAAGTAATATTGAACCAGCTGTAACTGTAACAAAAATAGCGCCGTTTATATCAACAGAATATTTTATTGTTAGAGCGTCAATATTTGCTAGTTCTTTAGAGGATAATCGCATAGTTCCTATAAACGGCAATGTTAGAATGTATTGTGTAAAAGGTTCATACAACATGTACTTGTGAGTTTCGCTTTCGCTGTGATGTGGCACAGCTAAAGACACGCTATGTGTAAACACTTCACCTGTTCCAACGTCTCTGCCGCTGTAATCAGTTGCAACATATCCTAGTACAATTTGTGTTGGTGTTCCGTCTGAAACGTCAAATGGTATCCATATTGCACTTTGTAAGTAATCTTGCGGTCTGACAATTTCTTTTTGCACGTCTGAAGGTGTTTCCAATATTGTGTTTAATCCATTTAAATACTCCGGCGAATATAAATATTTTGTGATAGCTTTAAACGTTGCCGGATGCAACGATAAAAAAGAATTTTCGCCATTACCTATAATGCAACACAAAATAGAGCCGACTGTTGACGTTGGTAAAGTTGCAGTTGATTGTGATATAGTAGGCTGTGCAGTAGTTGGAAACATTGTATCAATCAAATATCTATTAAAATTCGTAACATTTGATGAGCGTGTCACATACATAGAATTGTTTAAAATCTCACTTTTGTAACTTGCCAAATAATCACATGTGCATGATATTTCATATGTAGATTCTACATATGTAATATCATTGATAAAATAATATCTTCCAAACGTTTCACAGTACGCAACATTCCAATCAAAAGGTGCAACACCTTGCAAAATAAAAGTTGGATTTTCTACACTTGTTCCACTTTTAAGCACACACGTGACAGTTTCTGCCAGAGTTGGAATTTTTGTGCTATTTATTCTTTTGTCTGATTTTCCAAATTTAACTTCAAATGCCATGTGTACTCCTTTCAAGAAAAGGGGCTTGAAGCCCCTTTGTTTAATCAAGTAAAATCAAAATTGCGTTTTCCGTAAAGTCAACAGGTGTCTTAAATGTGTAATGATTCCAACCGTTTCTGTATCCGTAACGTGCATTGAACGGCTCTGTCGCGCTCCATTGGTCAACAGGTACGATTCCCATTGTATCAATATCCATCATGATTCCTAGAACGTTGTCAACCGTTTGATCTGCAAGTGTAAACTTTGTTACGCCATCTGTTTTTACACCCTCGGCACTTCCCTTGATTTGCATTGGATTAGAAGGGTCTGTCCAGAAAGTGACTTTTTCATAATCGCCCAGTTCCGCTTTCTCTGGGTGGAAAAACTCACTGCCGTTTGCCTCAAAATAATTCCCAAATTTTGAAATCAGATAAAATCTAAGGTCTGAAGCATCTGTGTGACGGTTTACAACTTTACCAGTGAAATCGCCATGAAAACGAGTGCCGCGAATTGCAAGGTTCTCTTTAAGAGTTTTCATTTCCGCCGACAACCAAATCATGAACGGTCTAAAATCAGCGGGGTTCATGATTGTCTTTGCAGTCATCGCAAGCCCTGTTTCTGAATTGTACTTTGTTAACGCATGAAAAACTTGCTCTTTTTTGCACATATTGCCACTTGTTGGGGTGGCTTTTCCGGCATCCGCAAGGATAATTGCAAGGTTTGCAAGCTGTGCACGAGATCGATTCTCTAAGTCAATCTCATAAATGTTTGAAAATTCAGTCATTAACATAGAGAAGTAAGCTGCAACGCCTGACTCTGAATTGAATGCTGCATTGATTTGATTTTTATAAATCGTATACTTGCGAGCGAAAGTTTGTCCACCACTTGCAATTGTAAGTAGTACATCATATTTAACAGGCTTTGTACCTGACTTCCAATCTTGTTTTGATTCCTCTTTTGCGAGTTCCACATTGATATTCCACTCATCATTGTTCACCTCTGAATCGTTTACAATTGGAGTAAACTTTCTAATATAGTTGCCGAATCGCTGTTCATCCCAAACCATACCAGAAAGCTTTCTTGAGTATGGGCGAATGGAATAAATGGATTTTGCAAGTACAGTAGGAATGATTTGATAAAGGTTATCATCTTCTCTATCGAAGCCCATTTTAAATGTATTTTGCATTTGCCCAAAAGTCAAATTTTGCGCTGAAGTTCTACCAGTATACTGGTTATACATTTCAGTGAGTAGTGGTGCAATTTGTGTATATGTAAGATTTGCCATTGTTTACCCCCTTAGAAAAATTTACTAATATCTGTCTTTTCGTTTGAGCCGCCAAAATTAGTTTTGCCGTTTGCAAGCTGTTGCGCTTTTACAAGTGCTGCTGCAAACTTATCATAATCAAAACTTTCTGACTTCTGATCTTTCTTCTGATCTGTCTTCTGATCTGACATCTGATCTGTCTTCTGATCTGACTTCTGATCTGTAATATCAAGCTTGTCAATTTCTTCCTTACTGTAGCCTGCATTTACAAGCTTTAAAATTTCATCAATTTTCATACTTTAACCTTCTTTCTTTATTTGTTGACAGCTGTAAACAGAATCGAACTGTTACCTTGTGATTCAAAGTCACACGCGCTACCATCTACGCTATACAGCAATAAAAGGCAGTTTGTTCGTTGTCCCCAACATGCACACACTGGCTAGTGTTTGGATAGTGCAACCGCCTTTATTTATTATATACCATTTATATTATTGTTTGTCAATTACAACTTTACAAAATATCATACCATGATACGCAATCAAAAGATGCTAAAAAATCACACTGTGTTTCATAGTCTGAAAATGTTATGTCACCACTTATAAACATTGGTTTTAGATACTTTTTACTACTAGTTTGCCACCTCTCTAATGACGATGGTGAAACATCAAAAACATCATCACAATGTGCTCGCATAGGTTTAGTCACGTAAAATTTAAAATCTGCTTTATGCATCCAAACTGAAAACAGCGGTGTTTTCATGTCGTGCGTATACTCTTTTAAGTTTTGGTGACGTATTCTGTCATCTTCCAAATCCATAAATTCGTTATCAAGTTCCATTTTTGCCCTACCTTTTGGAAGGTTTCTGTAAAAAGCGTTTTGTCTCTTTTTCTCTGATACTGGAGAGTTAAACGGAAGTATAAGTGTTGTCTCACACCTATCTACTTGTGTAATCTCTGTTCTTTCTTTTACTGCCTTGTAGCAATCTGGGATAAGCCTATAACCGATTAAAATGTTAGACATAATCGCGTTGGAATTCCCAAAAAACCATGTTCTAATTTTTTCCGTTTCTGACTCCGGGCGGTTTCTGAAAAGAACTTCCATGATATTTTTGTAGGCTTGAAACTCATTTTTAATTGGTCTGTCCCCCTTTTGAGGAATAAATTCGTCAAAAATCACATCATAAAACCTTGTAAAATCTATACCAGTTTTGTTTTGAAAAGTAGACAATGAAACACCAACTATAAAAGGATTATCGTTTTGCAAGTCCTCATCTGTCAGATATGCCTTGCCATAACCTTTTTTGTCATTATATTTTAAACGAATATCTTTTCCGAACCAGTCGGGCTTCACAAAATCGCCAATTGTAGAAAAGCTGTTCTCAAGTGCAACGTTTGTTCTACGCACGTATAAAATAGGTGAGTTTCTATCATTCCAGACATCACATATTAAGTGAGACTTTCCAATTCCTCTACCGCCTATTATATCAATGTAACGTTGTCCAACGTCACAAATATATTTATAATTCAAATACCCGTTTTCTTTATAAAGTCCCATATTTGCACCTCTCTAAATTTAAAAAGGGGTGAGCTTGTGAGACTCACCCTTGAACAACTTGTATTTCTTCCCTCTACCACCCAACCATTATTTATACAAGTTCAAAATTCATGTAGGTACGACCTGCTTTACTCTGGGAACGTGTCAACTTGAACTGTAAATTGTAGCTTTCCATAAAATCATAGGCGGTTTCTGCTGTCTTAATCACAGTTGGACTTGACGTTGCAATTGTTACGACTTCGCCTGTCTCAATGTTGGTATGATAAAAAAGTGCCACTTCCTTATTGTCATCGGTACGATAACGCACGTAATCAGTTACGTTTACAATTGTGTCGTCTGGCAGATTCTTCATTAACAAATGATTATCATTTGCCATCTTAAACAGTTCTTTCTTGTCAAACTCTCTTGATTGTCTTTCAATTCTCATTTCATTATCCTCTTTCTTTTATTAGGGTATCTTTCCCCTTACAAGTATATAATAACTTATTTACAAAAGTTTTGCAAATAAAACGTTATTTATTCGGCTATTTCATCAATAATAGTATAATTTTTAATTTGGTCATCTGACAAACCTATTTCATAATCTCGTGCTATCATACAACTATACCCTGTATACTCGGTTATTGCTTCTTTACCTTGATAGTCAACAACTTTTGTTTTTGTGATGGTATCACTATCATTATACCAAATTTGAAAACCGCCACTATTCTTTATTTTAAAACCTTCTCTAAAATTATCAAGGTTTTTAATTACTTCTACACCCCTTGCCTTTTTAACTCCAGATATTGTACAACCAAAATATGTTTTATCTTTTGTTTCTTTGTACGCGTTAAAACAATACTTCTTTGCTCCCAGCGTTTTAAAATCTTTGTATTCGGGTTCATATTTATTTTCTGATTTCACATCGCTTTCACAGTCAAAATAACCGATATAATATTTTTTGCCGTCAATATCAACAAAAGTATTAGTTTCTTCGCATAGCTCATATATCCAATTATTTAATTCTGTCAATTTGTCAAAATTAAAGTTAGTTGCTTTACAACTGTCTGTGTCACAATAAATATATGAGCTTTCCGCACATGCTAAAATTCTACGCAAGTGTTTTCTTGCGTGTGCAGTTGTATATACACCCCACACATACGGCAAAACGCTTTTCTCACTTTGCTCTGCAATAGATTTTTCATCAGGTATCGAAAAGCCGCTTGCATCAACTTTCTCTCTATATGCAATGTCATTTTCATACATTGCATATGAAAATTCTTGCCATTCGTTTTCTAAATACAACATAATAGGATGTATAGGGTCGGTTGCAGCCATTCCATAAATACCGTTTAGTTTATTTTTAGCTTTCATTAAGTCATACTCTGCTTCTTCCCTTTCTTTACTATTTGGCGCGGTGTGCTTTACAGCAATTTTAAGTTTTGTCTTTGCGGTGAAGTACTCCATTATTACGCTACGAACGTCATCTGGTATGTACCCATAACGGGATGTATATAGTGTATCTTCTATAATTTCAATGCTGCCAAAATCGTAACATTCTTCAATTATGGAGAAATCTATATCTGTCACAGTCGTTTCTAGCTCTGTTGCTTTCCACACTCTGCCATTATCAGGATCAACCCCTTGCAAGTTACGGCATTTACTTATTGATAGATACGGGTTATATTGATCTTCTTTAAGTCTTACGTTTGTAAGCTTTATTTGTGCAATCCATGCAAGATTTTTACTTTTTATATACTTCAAACATTTTGATGTAACAGGCATTTTTTCAAATGCTGTTACTGGGAACTGCATCAAAAGAAGCATAGCCGGATACATGCTCGATGCATCAAAACTATAAACGTCATGATATATTTTTGCACACTTTATCATGTTTGCGTGAGTATCGCCACCGCGAAAAGCCTCTTTTAAAAGCTTGTATGTTTTGTCGTTTAATGCAAGCTTTTTCTTTAGCATTCGAGTTGTAGTTCCTTTTCGTATAGCTCTTTTCATGTCACGGCGCACATAAGAGGTACTTGTCAGCGGCACAGTTGCAATAGTATCGTTATCTTTTGTAAGCATGTAAGTGATTGCTTCCCATAACCCTAACGTGTCATTGATGATATACCCCCACTCTGTAGGATTGATATAGCTTTCATTATGTCTTATAAGAGAATAGTCAAGATCACCTTTTGCTTTTATATGCGTGCATCCCGCCATTTTTTTCGTGAAGTTATCGAGCGACATGTTAGTAAGCTTATAACTACACCGAAATTCAATACCGCGTTTCTTTAATCGCCATACAAGCGGTTTACGTTTACCAGTTGCAAACACTTCGCTATAGTCGTTTAAATATCCAATCATAAAAGAAAATTCAAAAGGCAGATTGTGAACGTAAATAACAAAATAACGTGACTCGCTTGTTTTGTAGTAGGCTTGAATTTTATCAAGTAACGTTATAAAATCAGACCAATATCTACCTTCCACTTCTTCTCCGTCAATACAAACAGACCAGACATACATAAATGCGTCAATTGGTTTTGTCACTTCTTCGCCTTGATCATCTTTCTCAATTCGAGTCCGTGAAGTTGTTTCAATGTCAAAAGTTCCAAATTGATCAATATAATACGGACTGCCTTTCTTTTTGCCTAAAGGCTTGTGCAGAGAAAAGCCATGTGACGGCACATAGTCCGTCACTGACTTCACTTCTATATCATCATATTGATTTAATCTATTTAAACATTGAACTATCATAATTATAACTCCTGTTTTATAGCTTTTGGTTTTGGCTTCGCTCGATTGCTCTTGTATAGTTTGTTTGCCGCTTTAAATTCTCGTGCTTTATCTTTCCATGATAGCGAACTATTTTGTATAATCGCAACTCTATACTCTGCCTGATCTTTTAAGTTCGGATATAATTCCTCCGATGCTTTAAAAAGTTCTTGCAAGCCCTCTCTGTTATTTGTATTTATTGACTCTGTTAACAGTGTAACAATTTGATCACTTGAAAGCTTTGCATATTTTTTATCTGCTAAATAATGCAAGGTATTGAAAAGCTTATCACGAACGCTTTTGCTTAGGTTAGATATATCAACCCCGTAACGTTCCTTGAATGTTGCAACACGCTTGTTTTCTACTTCGATGCTGCCTCTTGCCGTTGAAGCTTTTGCCTCGAGATAATGCAAAAGTTTGTTTTCAAGTGCTCTTAATTCACGGATTGAAAAATCTTTGTAAACTGCCTTGCCCGTTGATACATAAGAAGCGTTATAAGAAACGTGTTTGTTAAAGTAGTCAACGGCGTCTTGGTATCTGAAAAGTGCTGTTCTATCTTCTGTGATTCTGCCTTTTGATATTGCAGTTGTTAATGTTTTGGCGCGCTTGTTTGCAACGTTGGCAAGTTTGCCAACACGAGCGATATACTCGAACTTACTTGAAGTGGACTCGATAGAATCATAGTGCCAACGTGTAAAATATTTTGCCTGAATTTCTGTTTGTTTCATAACTCGATACCTCTCTTTTCTAACCTTTCTTTAATCAAATCATATTTGTAGTTATGTGGTATAATTTCTCTAAAAATCTTTGCTATTGCATCCACACTATAAGCATTCTGTCTAAGGACTAAAACAATATAGTCAACTGCTTCAAGTCCTTCTTTATATGAACACTTCATGTCATCCGATGCTTTATACCATGTTGTCGTTTCGATATCAGCCACCGCTTGTAAAAGCATTGCGTGTTCCAACATTTCATAAGGTGTTAGCTTACTATTTATAATGCCGTCTTTAGGTCTTTTCATTTCTTTATATCTCCTTGAGTTTTTCTTTTATTGTATCATGTAATTGTTAACAAATAAAGTATAAATTATGAACAGAGTGTTAACAAATTATTGTTATAGTTGTGATAGAACAGTGATACGAACAAATGATCTATAAGCGAAGTAGCGATTTGGTTATGGAAACCATAAAAGAAAGTATCACTTATTATAGCGGACTT
>OGWV01001543.1_pt1 | contig 14369 bp, 17 predicted proteins | sample 1576081 | NCBI WGS metagenome assembly OGWV01 (sample SAMEA3541541, study PRJEB24748) | human gut metagenome | biome: human gut; feature: human-associated habitat; material: faeces | place: China | collected 2012 | reverse complement strand
GGCCCACCGCGACGAACAAATGAACATCATCGTGGACATCTGTAACGTTTATTGAAGTAAAATATGATGAATACGCTGAAGAAGAATACGATAAAGCAGCTAAAGATGTTGTTGTAGAAACAAGTGAAGGATCGTTAGCTTTAAATAATAAAGTAAAATATGCACAAGTTAAAAAGGTTTTAGGTGAACCAAACCAAGAAACGGATGGTAGATTCCATTATTCAAATGATGCAGGATATAAATACATGTTTGATTGCTGTAACGAAAATAGAAATGGAATTTTTAGAGGATTTAGTATCGAATATCCAAGTAAATAATAAATATTTCATAGCAGGATAAGTTATCCTGCTATAATTTTTTTGTTCTAGGTTAGCAACAGGAATCATGGATATGGTGTTAATGTGGTTCTTAGTGAATTTTAATATTGTTAATGATGTTGTTGCTAAAGTTGTTGTCAATGTTATTGTTGTTATCTTAAATTATATTTTAAGTAAGTTAGTTGTATTTAAGAAATAATGAGGTTTCTGAGTATTCAGTGCCTTTTTCTTTTTGCTAAAATAAGCTATTTTTTTAGAAGTAAAAATAGTATAATTTATACAATATATGAACATATATTATATATGATCAAAAGAAAGGAATAATCTTTGTGGAAAAACTATTTGATTTAGATGAATTTGATTCATATAAAGAAGATAATCGAAGAGAAGTAAAAAGTGCTAAGAATGGTTTACCAAACTCCATTTGGGAAACGTATTCTGCTTTTTCAAATGGATATGGTGGAGTTATTATTCTAGGGGTAATAGAAAATAAAGATGGGACATGGTTTACTTCAGGATTAGATGCTGACAGTTGTCAAAAATTAATTAAACAATTTTGGAATGATATTAATAATAGACAAAAAGTAAGTATTAATTTATTACGAGATGATGATGTAGAAGTTTATAAAAAAGAAGATGATCAAATTATTGTGATTCATGTTCCAATGGCAAGAAGGGAAGAAAAACCTGTCTATATTAATAATAATTTATTTCATGGAACATATAGAAGAAATCATGATGGTGATTATCATTGTACACGTTTGCAAGTTAAAACAATGTTACGTGACCAAGCAGAAAAAACAATGGATATGGAAGTGCTAGATGATGTTCCATTAGAAGATTTAAACTATGAAACAATCCAAGGTTATCGAAATAGACATCAAGTATTAAATGCAGGACATCCCTTTGAAAGATTAAATAATGATGAATATTTAAGAAGCATTGGTGCAGCAGCAATTTCAAAAGAAGATCATCAATTACATCCTACAGCAGCAGGAATGTTGATGTTTGGAAATGAGTATAATATTGTACGTCATTTTCCAGATTATTTTTTAGATTATCGAGAAGTTTTAGATCCATCTATTCGTTGGACTGATCGTTTACAATCAAGTTCAGGTGAATGGTCTGGAAATATATGTGACTTTTATTTTAGAGTCTATAATAAAATCATTAAAGATGTTAAAGTTCCTTTTTCAATGAAAGGAGGGGACAGGATAGACGATACACCTGTCCATAAAGCACTTCGTGAAGCATTGGCTAATTGTTTGATTAATGCAGATTACTATGGGACAAGGGGGGTTGTTATTAAAAAAGATCAAAATCAAATTGTTTTCGAAAATCCTGGATATATTAGAACCGGAAAGGAACAAATGAGAAAAGGTGGGGAATCTGATCCTCGTAATAAAACTCTTATGAAAATGTTTAATCTTGTAAACATAGGTGAACGTTCTGGAAGTGGTGTTCCTAATATCTTCAATACATGGGAAGATCAAGGATGGAAAGAACCTGTTATTGAAGAAAGGTTTGATCCTGATCGAACTATCTTAACACTTGAATTTGTAGATAAAACAAACAAAGAAAAAGCGGCGAAGAAAAGTGGCGAAGAAAAAACGGCGAAGAAAAGTGGCGAAGAAAAAACGGCGAAGAAAAAAATAACAAATAAAACAAAAGAAAAAATGATAAAAATAAAAGAATATCTTAGTGAAAATAAAGAAGCAAAAACAAAAGATATTGCAGAATATATTGGTTTAAAACATTCTAGAACGAGAGAGATTCTTTCACAAATGGATTCTGTAGAATCAATTGGTACAAACACAAATAGAAAATATAGGTTAAAAGATAGTCAAAAATAGAATTGTCTTTAAAGATGAAATAAAATGTAATATATATGAAAAGAGTTCTCAAATAGATTCATTGCTATGATGATTTATTTCAAAATTTATTAAAAAGTAATCACAAACTTGTCAGCATAGGTGATTACTTTTTTTGTTCATTTTTGGTTTAAATAAAAAACAACTCTCATTAAACAGAGTTGCTTTTTAAATGCCTCCTTTCTAAACACAAGTAAAATCTCTATATTAAACTGAGAACGCGAAATGTGTTTTTAAGATATGATCTCAGATTTTTTATTTTCTGTGTGTCGGTAGTGAAATATCTTTTTTTAAATTTTATTTGTATAGAGATTTCACTGTTATTTTATATAAAATAGGTTGGTTTTTGCTTGTTTAGGGAAAATTAAAGAAATAGTGGGAAAATCGTTAAGAAATATGCTAAATATTTTATTGAAAGAGATAAATATCCAGAGATAAGGGTATCATTTTAAATAATAAAATAGTATAATATCACAAAATGAGGTGGAATCATGGAAACAGTTTTGGTAGAAAAAAAGAACATAAACGAGGTTGTTGAATTATTAAAACAAGATGAGGTTGTGGCTTTTCCTACCGAGACTGTTTTTGGCTTAGGTGTGAAGTTTGGAAATCTTTCGGCACTTGAAAAAATCTATGAAATTAAACATAGAAGTCATAGTAAAGCAGTATCTTTGATGATCTATGATTCTCAAGATATAGAAAAATACGCTTATGTAAATACAAATGCTCAAAAATTGATTGACGAATTTATGCCGGGAATGATAACTCTTGTTTTAAAAAAGAAATCAATTTTATCAGATGATTTTACAGCGGGATTAGAAACGATAGGTATAAGAATACCTGATGATCCATTTGTATTAGAATTATTGAAAAGAGTAGGGCCAATGTTAGTAACAAGCGCTAACATTTCAGGTCAAGAGACACTTTTAAATGATTTAGATGTGTATCATGAATTTAATGGGAAACTAAAGATGATCGTCAAAGGAAAATGTCAAAATACTCTAGCAAGTACAGTGGTAAAAATTGATGATGATGTAACAATATTACGTCAAGGTTGTATTAGTGAAGAAAAAATCATGGAGGTATTGAAGTGAAAATTGCAATGGCATGTGACCATGGTGGTCTCAGATTAAAAAATGTATTAAAAGATGATTTAGAAAAAAATGGTTATGAAGTTGTAGATTTTGGTACATACACAGAAGATAGTTGTGATTATCCAGATTTTGCTTCAAAGGCAGCAAAGGCAGTTGCTTCAGGATCATGCGACAAGGGGGTTGTCGTATGTGGAACAGGTATTGGTGTAAGTATTACAGCCAATAAAGTTGATGGAATTCGTTGTTCTTTATGCCACGATGTATTTAGTGCAAAGGCAACTCGTCAACATAATGACTCTAACATGTTAGCAATGGGACAACGTGTTATTGGAGAAGGACTTGCTTTAGAAATCTTACATGCATGGCTTGAAAGCGAATATGAAGGCGGAAGACATGATGCAAGAATTCAAAAAATGATGGCTTTAGAAAAGGAGTAATAAATAATGAAAGATACACAATTATTTGAAAGTGTTGAAAGAGAATTAAATAGACAAAGAAATAACATTGAATTGATTGCTTCAGAAAACTTTGTTTCTGAAGAAGTATTACAATTAGCTGGATCAGTTCTTACAAATAAATATGCTGAAGGATATCCAGCAAAAAGATATTATGGGGGATGTCAATTTGTTGATGAAGTTGAAGAACTTGCAAGACAAAGAATTTGTGAAATCTATGGGGCAGAACATGCTAATGTTCAACCACATAGTGGGGCACAAGCTAATACTGCAGTTTATTTAGCTTTATTACAACATGGAGATAAAGTGTTAGGTATGTCACTTGCTGATGGAGGACATTTAACACATGGACATCCATTGAACTTTTCAGGAATCAACTATGAATTTTATAGCTATGGTGTTTCAAAAGAAACAGAAACAATTGATTATGAAGAATATAAAAAGAAAGTAGAAGAAATTAAACCAAAACTTGTTGTTGCCGGAGCAAGTGCTTATAGTAGAATCATTGATTTTGAATTTATGTCCAAAATAGCTCATGATAATGGAGCATTATTTATGGTAGATATGGCCCATATCGCTGGTCTTGTTGCTGCAGGTGTTCATCCTTCACCATTTCCATATGCAGACATTGTTACTACAACAACACATAAAACATTAAGAGGTCCACGTGGTGGTGTTATCATGTGTAAAAAAGAATTTGCGGCAGATATTGATCGTGCTGTCTTCCCAGGTATGCAAGGGGGACCACTTATGCACATTATTGCAGCAAAAGCACAATGTTTCTATGAAGTTCAACAACCTGAATTTAAAGAATATGCCAAACAAATTATTAAAAATGCAAAAGCAATGGAAAAAGTTTTTAAAGAAGAAGGTTTCAGACTTGTTGCAGGTGGAACAGATAATCATTTATTACTTGTTGATGTTAAAGCAAGTTGTGGTATTTCTGGTAAAAAAGCACAACGTTTACTTGATGAAATCAATATTACAGCTAATAAAAATGCAATTCCTTTTGATACAGAAAAACCATTCAAAGCTTCAGGAATTCGTATTGGAACACCAGCAATGACAACAAAAGGATTCAAAGAAGAAGACTTTGAAGAAGTTGCAAGAATTATTGCGTATCGTTTAAAAAATGAAGAAACAGATGAAATTAAAGAAGAATGTTTAAAACGAGTAGCAAAACTTACTGAAAAGGTCACAATGTATTCAAATATTAAATATATTTAGGAGGCAAATATGTCAGTAACAATATTAGATCATGCTTTAATTCAACACAAATTAACAATCATGCGTGATAAAAATACATCAACTTATATCTTTAAACAAAACTTAGATGAAATTGCTAAACTTATGGCATTTGAAGTAACACGCAATGTTTCATTAAAAGATAAAGCAATTGAAACACCTGTTTGTTCAATGGCGGGAAAAGAAATGGATCAACAAATTATTCTTGCACCTATTTTACGTGCAGGAATTGGTTTAGTTGATGGTTTTAGAGATATTATTCCAACAGCTAAAATTGGGCATATTGGAATGGAAAGAGATGAAGAAACACTTATTCCACGTGAATACTATGCTAAATTTCCAAAAGGTTTAGAAGATGCACTTGTGATTGTTTTAGATCCAATGCTTGCAACAGGTGGAAGTGCCAATATGGCAATTGAAAACATCAAACAAAGAGGAGCAAAAAATATTCAACTTGTTTGTCTTGTAGGAGCTCCTGAAGGTGTTAAAGCTATTCAAGAAGCACATCCTGATGTAGATATTACCCTTGCATCATTAGATGAAAAATTAAATGAACATGGTTATATTGTTCCTGGACTTGGTGATGCCGGAGATCGTCTATTTGGTACAGATGAATAATAAAGAAAAGCTTTTTAAAGATTTGATTTATGCTTTGACATTGTCAGGAAAAATATTTGGAACTTTTATGGCTGGCGTCATATTGGGTTTATATTTGGATAGTATATTACTAACCAAACCTCTTCTGACGTTAGTATTTCTTGTTTTAGCGTTTATAGAAGTGATGAGAACATTATTAAAAGGTGGAAAATCATGAATGAAAAGTTAGTTTTTAAGAAATCATTTTTTATTTTTTTGATAGGTTTTATCGTTTTTTCAATTATTGGTTTGACGATGAAATCTATCAGTTATCCGCTAGGTTTTTTGCTTGGATATTTATTTAATCTTGCAATTTTTTATGTTATTATTATCACGTCTGATATGATATTGAACTTAAAAAGATCTACAAGTTTAATTATCTTATTAAATATAGTCAAACTTGCAATTTATGCGATTGGTTTTTTAATTGCTATTTTTATTCCAAAATGGTTTAATCTGATGGGTGTTCTTTTTGGATATATGGTCATTAAAATAACCATATATATTGTAAGTTATCAAATGAAGGGGGTGAAAGGGTGAGTAACTTCTTAGATTCTTTACAGGTAGAATTAATCTTTTCATTGATTATTATGGTGGTGATGGCTATTTTCTTTATTTATGCCGGAAAAAAATTTGCAACTGCTGATCCAACAGCAAGACCTAAAGGTGTTGTTTTAGTTGTTGAAACAGGTGTTAAAATGATTTACGACTATTTAAAAAGTATCATGCCAAAGAAATTTGAAAAGAACTATTATCCATACTTTGCAATGCTCTTTGCATATTTGATCATTGCCAACTTAAGTGGATTATTAGGATTTGAAGCACCAACTTCAAATTATTCTATTACTCTTGCATTAACAACAATTACATTCTGTTTAATTCAGTTTAATGCAATCAAAAAACAAGGATTATTATCTTACATTTGGGGTGCTGTATGGCCACCAACAAACTTATTAAGTATTCTTTCGCCATTGATTTCGTTATCAATGCGTTTATTTGGGAATATTTTAAGTGGATCGATCCTTATGTATTTAGTTTATCAATTAACAGGTTATATTTCAGGGTTATTGATCAACTTTAACTTTTTAGGACCAGTGATTGCTCCTTGGCTACATTGTTATTTTGATGTCTTTGCAGGATGCATTCAAACATTGGTATTCGTTACATTATCATCTATCTTGATAATGATGGAAAATCCAGATTAAGTTCTTTACTAGCTTGCTAGTTAAGATATAAATGAAAAATGAACTATTTTTTAGGAGGAAAAAAATTATGGTAAAAGGTTTAATTGCTATTGCAGCAGGTCTTGCTGTATGTGCAGGTTTAGGAACAGGGATTGGTGAAGGGATTGCTGCTAGTAAAGCTGTAGAAGCTGTTGGTAGAAACCCAGAAGCTGAAGGTAAAATCCGTACTATGATGATCTTAGGGATTGCCTTATCAGAAACAGTTGCCATCTATGGTTTATTAGTTTCTTTAATCTTATTATTCGTATATTAATAATTGAAAATCTGACAAAGGAGGAATAAAGATGCCAGATATAGCAGGAAAATTATTCCCTAATCTTACAACACTGATTGTTCAATTATTATCTACAGGAGTTTTGTTACTTATTTTTAAGAAGTTTTTATGGAAAAATGTCATGGAATATTTTGCTAAAAGAGCAGATTACATAGAATCTACAATCAATGAGGCAAAAGAAATGAATGAAAAAGCTTCTGTAAATTTAGAAACAGCTGAAAAAGAAGCACGTGAAGCGGCAAGTAAATATCGTGAAATTCTTGATCAAGCAAAAGATGATGGTCAAAAAGTGAAACAACAAATTATTGACCAAGCAAACGAAGAAGCAAGAGCTAAAATTGAACAAGCACAAAAAGAAATTGAAACAGAAAAGCCCGGAATCTTCTTCGAGAACCGCGGTGTAATGGCAATGATGAAGATGCTGACAATACTTACAATCGTGTTCCACCAGTTTACGGTATCGAAATGTCGGAAATAAATCATCCATTTTCCTACAAAGTCTCCCGGAACTTTCTCTCCTCCGAACGTCAGCCCGAAAATGTCGGCAATCTGCGTAGTGAAGATGGTGACGGCAATACCGCTTGTAAAACCTACGATGATGGGATAGGGGATAAACTTAATGACAGCTCCCAGCTTGAAAACTCCCAGCAGGATGAGCAGTACGCCTGCCATCAGTGTGGCGACAATAAGCCCCGATTCACCGTATTGCTGGATGATGCCATAGATAATGACGATGAACGCACCGGTCGGTCCTCCAATCTGTACCTTGCTCCCACCCATCAGGGAGATGATGAAACCGGCTATGATAGCCGTAATGATACCTTTCTCCGGTGATACGCCGGAGGCGATACCGAATGCAATGGCAAGCGGGAGGGCAACGATACCTACAATGATACCTGCCATCAGGTCTGCCATGAACAGTTCTTTAGAGTAATTTTTTAAAGCCGTGTATAGCTTTGGTCTGAATCCGAACGCTTTCATTATAATCTACTTTTTTATACGTTTTTTTATACAGAATGTAATGTATATATTGCAAATTGCCTGCAAAAGTAGATAAAATAATGGATATTAGTGAACACAACTGTGATGTATTTTGTTTTCCTTATCAGATATGTGCTATTAATTATGTCTGAAATACCTCTTCGGGTTATCGGTGAAGATAGATTCTTTCTATAAGACGATAAATAAATCCGATGGGGCAGAGGTGTGATTATTCCAAACTAAATTCGTAATTTTGTGTTGTTTATAAACAGTACGAACGACATTTATACGTAATTATATTAACTAATAAAAAAAGAGACTATGGCTAAAAGTGTTAAAGGAACTCAGACTGAGAAGAATCTGCTGACTTCATTCGCTGGTGAATCACAAGCAAGAATGCGTTACACTTATTTTGCAAGTGTAGCCAAGAAAGAAGGTTACGAACAAATCGCCGCTATTTTCACAGAAACGGCTGACCAGGAAAAGGAACACGCTAAACGTATGTTCAAGTGGCTGGAAGGCGGTATGGTGGAAATCACCGCTTCTTATCCTGCAGGTGTTATCGGCACTACCCTGGAAAATCTTCAGGAAGCTGCTGCCGGCGAACACGAAGAATGGTCATTGGATTATCCTAAGTTTGCTGATATTGCAGACGAAGAAGGTTTCCCCGAAATCGCTCTTATGTACCGTAACATCGCCATTGCCGAAAAGGGACACGAAGAACGTTATCGCGCTTTTATCCAGAATATAGAGACTGCCAGCGTATTTGCCAAGGAAGGCGAAGTGGTATGGCAGTGCCGCAACTGTGGTTTCATCTACACCGGTAAGGAAGCTCCTCAGGTATGTCCGGCTTGCTTGCATCCGCAGGCTTATTTCGAAGTAAAGAAGTCAAACTATTGATGATAATTTCCTCATAGAGAGAACAAAGTCCCGCAGAGCGAAAGCAAGCTCTGCGGGGCTTTTTGTTTGCTGTGACAGTCATATAGCTTGTAATTGCTGCACATTTGCTGCAGCGTCACTGCAAACAAATTGCAGTGCGACTGCAAAACTGTTGCAGTGCTGCTGCAAATCAATTGCAGTACTGCTGCAAACCGGTATGCAGTGACGCTGCAAAAAGTATGCAGTCGTTTTGCAGTGGCTGTACAGTACGACAGCAAGCTGTGTATGGCGATGCTGCAGCGGGTAGAGAAGGATTAATAGCCGGTTGTTGGAGATGTAGGGGGATTAATGGTTGCTTGGAACACTATTGAAAGTGCTTCATAACTGTTGGCAGCATCGGTTATTTCAAGCAGTTTCTCCCAGTTGGCTACCGGTTCCGTCTTGTGGTTGATGCGTTTTTCGGCTTTTATTCTTAATGTTCCGTCTTCAGTGGTGGCTTGGACAATGAAAGCGCCGCAGTCGTTTTCTACTTTTACGTTCAGTCTTTCCAGGCCTTCGGGAGAAATTCGATAACCTTCCGGCAGATTGACTGTGATGTCCCATTGGTAACAACGGGGCATCTCCCAATAAATGTCCTCCTTGCGCAGGCGTTGTTCGCCTTTCAGCTCTGGTTGTGACCCTATCAACCGACCTACGGAGAGAACAAAGTTTGTACCCGCTTTCTTTACGTATCCGTCCAGTACATAGTCCACTTGATAGACAAGTGCCGCACTGTCTGCCCGGTTTCCGATGCTGAAAAGCTGGTAGCCGAGGAGTGTTTCCAGTCCTTCTTCTGAGCCATGATAACCGATGATTTCATTGTGGTAACGCTCTTTCTCCTGCTCCCGTTCACGGCGGTAACTTTCGCGCAGGTCGGCATGGAATTTTTCTTTGGTTTCGTCGTAGATGGTGGCTGTAATACCCAGTTGGCGACGAACGGAGTTGTAAAGGTCCTCGTCCATAATGAGGTAGGGTTGGAAGTGTTCTTTCAGTGCACCGCTCATCTCTTCCCGGCGGCTGATGTGGAGAGTGGTGCCGCTTATAGAAGCGTTTATGGTAGCCATATCCCGGTTGTCTTGGGGGGTGGTGGAGGGAAGGGTAAGGCATGTGTTGTCTTCCAGTATGGCTTCTTCGCCTTGCAGGCTGGCAGGCACTTCACCGGGAACAGCATAGCAGGCCGGTGGAGTATAGCATTTTCCGTTGGATTCCAGATAGATAAACCAAGTGGTATTGCTGTAGTTGATGAGCTGGTCCAGAGGCTCCCGGGTATCTTTGGTCGTGATTCCTGTCCGGTGGGGAATACCTGCTTTTTCCAGAAGTTCGTGCATCAGCAGGATGAAACTGGCGGGAGTATAGTCTGCACCGTTTTCCATATACCGGTAATAGCAGTATTGGTAGAGGTAGTCCATCAGTTTCTTATCGCTCCATCCTTCGGCTTGACGGGCTTTGAGGGCTTTGGATATTTCGCCTTTCCGTCCGCTGCGCAGACCGGACCAGTTGGTGCCGGGAGCCTTCATGGAGGCACGTGTGTCATCTGTCATCAGTTTTGGATTGGGGTTGGCATATAGTCCCGGCTTGCGGGCGCTGGGTGGCATCCAGGCATAGGGTGTCTTGCTGTTGTAGATGTACATCAGAATCATGGGCGTTTGCCGGGCACTGTTGTACCAGAAGTCGGGAATGACACGTCCGGAGTCTCCGGTATGCAAGTCGAGGATATGGTTTCCTTCGGTATCGGTGCTATGGTCGAAGTCCCTTGCTCCGTTCAGGCAACGGTAGAAAGTGCTCAGCTTCGGGTCTATCTCGCAATGGACGGAATAGGCAAGCAGAGGATAGCTGTCCATAAAGTAAAAACCGAAAGGTTCGGGATTCTGGTTGTTCAGTATGGTGTATCGTACGAAGAACAAGTCGATGATGTCTCCGATTTCCAGTCCGGGTACGGCCAGCTTGTTCCATTTCTCTTGGATGTTGCGGCTACGTGGGTGGCCGCCTTCATCGGTTTCCATGTACTCCTGCGGGTCTGTTTCCTGAATTGTTCCGTCCGGTTTGATGATGCGCACACCCAGTATACGCTGTTGTTCATTGCGGGTGTAGCGTTCTTTTTCCTGGGAAAGGAAGCTGAACTGTGACATCTCTTCCAGTGCACTTTGGCTGTTGATGTATACCATTTGGCGGTAGATGCTGCGGCAGGTTATCTGTTGTTTGGTCAATCCCATTCCCCACCAGTCCAACTTGGTTTTCCGGGTTACCTCCAGACGGCTGTGTGCGGCAAGGATAACGGCGGGTTCGTTTCTGTATTTCTCGGGTACAGTCATATTTTTAAAGTCGGGCAGGTTCAGCGACCATACTTCATTGCGCACTTCGCTTACGAGCGCAGCATATTTGTCTTCTTCCTTTTGGGCATTCAGTCCCGAAGTGGCAAGTAACATCAGCAGCAGTAGGAAAAAACGTGTTGTTTTCATGGTGATGGCGTTTTATATTCAATTATTTGTTTAAAGGGTGTTTTGCCGGATTACTATCTGTTCGTTGCAGGCTTTTTTCCATTGTCGCAGGGCATCATTCCAAGCAGGGATAAGAGCAAGTGGAATACGTTTTCTGCGTATCTCCATCACTTTTCGGAAGTGGATATATCCTGCTCCGGCGCGGTAGGAGCAACTGAGGATGCCCTGATTCGTTTCAATGTGAAAGTCTGCAGGCAAATAAGACACGGCATATCCTTGTGGAATATCAATCGTTACCTCGCGTATAATACGGCATCTCCACGGCAGTAGGTAATCCTGCTTGCGGCGGGGGGGGTCAATGGGCTGGTGGAAGAAATCTTCGTGCGGGTCTGCTTCGAGGCAGTACTCTCCATCGGCCGATTGTACGGCAGCGGTATTGTTTATCTGATTGTTTAGCAGGTCTGTCTGCTTCTCCTTGGGGGTGTCATGGTAGAGACTGAGCAGGTATTCCTTGTATTCGCCCGTACTTACGCGGGTGGCGGTGCCTTTCAAGGTAGGGGGATTGCTGTCCGTCATCAAGCGATAGTGATAATTGAGACTGTCCGTAGAGGCGGAGGCATCCTGCTGGGGAAGAGTCAGTATCAGGCAGCTGTCTCCGTTTTCTACCAGTGCTTTTCGGCCTTGTATACCTTGGGGGATGTCTTCGGGCGGTAGGTATCGGTAGGTGGCATCCAGGCAATATCTTTTCCCTTGATGGAAAAGAAGGCAGAAGGCATGGTTGATGGCAGCCAGTGTCGGCACTTCGTCGGGAGAACTGGCGATGTCGTCCGTACCGATATAGGCCATTCGGGCATCGAATCCTTGGGCTTTCAGCAATGTGCGCAGCAGGAGTGCCATTCCCTTGCAGTCGCCGTAACGCTTGCGCAGCACTTCGGCAGGCCGGTCGGGCCGATGTCCTGCCAATCCGTTTTCAAAGGCGATGTAGCGTATGTTCTGCTGTACGTAGGCATAGGTGCGGCGTATCTTCTCCAGTTCATCGGTGCATCCGGCAGTAATTTCATCCGTCAGCATTTCGGCTTGGGGGAGAGTGCAGTCCACCTCGGCCAGTCCGTTCAGCCAGCGGTACATGGCCTGTACATCGGCAAAGGGACCGGTCACCAGCAGATGGGGATAGAGGCAGTTGTCTGCGGGAGCAGCTTCTTCCTTTCGGGTGGCAGGCACTCCTTTTAAGGTGTAGACAAAAAGGGAATCCCCTTCCTTATTCACGCTCTTTTCACACCGGATGCCGGGACCGAAGTTCTTCTCCACCAGCCGGAAACGGGACAGTGCGGCAGGAATGGTGACGGTGATACGTTTCTTGCGGATGAAGTATTCCTCCGGAAAGTAGATGTGTGTAAAGTAGCGCAGGTCATGGAAGGTACGGTTGAACTGTACGGCCGCCTTTTTCCCCTGCCGGCTTAGGGAGAGGTTGAAGTAGCAGATACGGGTATCGTCGAAGAATACATTTTCCGGTGTGGCATGGCGGTGGATGGCTTTGGGGGCAAGTACTCCCTTGGCTTTGGCTTCGTCCAGGGAGATGAATTCGCCATAGAACATATGAGGTTGTACGGTAGCTCCCATCCGCAAGGCTTCATATTCGGTCTTTCGGGTGTTTTGTACGATGGGGTTGTCTCCTGGTCCTTCTTTGAAAACATAGCTGTCTTCACAGCAGTTGATGATGATATTGTCGTCCATCGTCTGACTGTAGAGACAGCTTGAGAAAATATACAAAAAAATGAAAGAGAAATATTGTTTCCTCATGATGGAGAGGATTTATGTTTATTTCTTGGCGTGCGGATAGTCTATCGTGTAGTGCAGTCCGCGGCTTTCCTTGCGTTCCATGGCTTGCTTTGTTATCAGGTATCCTACGTTTATCATGTTGCGCAGTTCGCACAGCTCTCGGGTAGCCTTGCTCCGCTTGAAGAGTGCTTCTGTCTCCTCGTAAAGTATGTCCAGTCGGTTCCAGGCACGTGTCAACCGGGTATTGCTGCGGACAATACCTACGTATGCCTCCATAATCTGGTTCACTTCCTTCATGCTTTGTGTGATGAGGACACGTTCTTCGGTGGAAATGGTACCTTCGTCGTTCCATTCGGGAATGTCTTCGTTGAAGTCATAACGTTCCAGTACGCTCAGCGCGTGTTTGGCTGCCGCGTCGGCATAAACCACGGCTTCAATCAGTGAGTTGCTTGCCAGACGGTTGCCACCATGCAGTCCGGTGCACGAACATTCGCCGATGGCGTACAGGCGGCGGATGCTGCTCTGTCCGTCCAAATCCACCTTGATGCCACCGCAGAGATAATGGGCGGCGGGGGCTACCGGTATGTATTCCTTTGTAATGTCTATACCGATGCTGAGGCATTTCTTGTATATGTTAGGGAAGTGCTTCTTGGTTTCTTCGGGGTCTTTGTGGGTGACGTCCAGATACACATGGTCCTCACCGCGCTGTTTCATTTCGTTGTCGATGGCACGCGCCACGATGTCACGCGGGGCCAGCGAGAGTCGCGGGTCGTACTTCTGCATGAATTCTTTTCCGTCTTTGGTACGCAGCACGCCGCCATAACCGCGCATGGCTTCGGTGATGAGGAACGAGGGGCGGTCTCCCGGATGGAAAAGAGCTGTGGGATGGAATTGGATGAATTCCATGTCTTTCACTGCTCCCTTGGCACGGTAGACCATGGCAATGCCGTCTCCCGTGGCCACCAGCGGGTTGGTGGTATGGCGGTAAACGGCTTCGCAACCGCCCGTTGCCATGATGGTGACTTTGGAAAGGAAGGTATCCACCTCGCCCGTCGCTTCGTTCAGCACATAGGCACCGTAGCACTTGATGCCGTATTATTTCTGTGCTGACTGCAAT